>Ga0070731_10000731_pt1 | contig 39737 bp, 35 predicted proteins | sample Coa_R1_2_FD_66448 | JGI IMG/M metagenome (GOLD analysis project Ga0070731, IMG submission 66448) | Surface soil microbial communities from Centralia Pennsylvania, which are recovering from an underground coalmine fire - Coalmine... | ecosystem: Environmental > Terrestrial > Soil > Unclassified ...
ACGGACGTATCACGGCGTTTGGAACCGACGAAGCGGGGAATCGCGAGACGATGGCGCATGTGGCGAAGGTCAGTGGCGGGCGCGTTGCGAACGCGCAGCGATGAGTGCTGAGCGATGAGTGAACAGCGGCGAAGCGCTTCACGCTTCAATTGCTTCGCTAGTCACTTGCTTGTCTTCATCTGCATTGCCATTTGCCCAAGAGTCGATAAAGTCGATCGCCGTCGAACGAGCGCGAAGCGATTTGCGCCGCCGTTCACTCATCGCTCTTCGCTCAGCACAGAGATCATGCCCGAAAAAGTTTCTCCGCTTCGCGCGCTGCGCCATCGCAACTACAAGCTATTCTTCGGCGGGCAGCTCACGTCGCTGGTCGGCACGTGGCTGACGATCACGGCGACGCGCTGGCTGGTTTTTCGTCTCGCACCTGAGAGTGAAGCCGCGGAATTGCTCGGCTTTGTCGGATTTGCCGCGCAACTGCCGACGCTGCTGCTGGCGCCCTTTGCGGGCGTGATCGTGGATCGCGTCAACCGCCATCGGCTGATGGTGCTCACGCAGATTCTGTCGGCGTTTCAAAGCGGCGCGCTGGCCGTGCTGGCGCTGGCGCGCTTGATCACGGTGCCGCAGGTGATTTGGCTGTCCGTTTTTCAAGGTGTCGTCAACGCCTTCGACATGCCGGCGCGGCAGGCGTTTCTCGTTGAGATGATCGAGGACCGAGAGGATTTGCCGAACGCGATCGCGTTGAATTCGTCGATGTTCAACGGCGCGCGCCTGCTTGGCCCCGCCGTGGCCGGCGCGCTGATCACGTATTTTGGAGAAGGCATCTGCTTTTCGGTCGATGCACTCAGTTACCTCGCGGTGATCGCGGCTCTGCTGGCGATGACGATAAAAAAATCAGCGGCGCCCGCCGTCGAGCGGCGGCACCCGTGGCACGAATTGAAAGAAGGCGTGGCGTACAGCTTTGGTTTTCCGCCGATTCGCACGCTGCTATTTTTGGTGACGGCGATCAGTTTTCTCACCATGCCCATGGCCGCGCTCACGCCGATTTTCGCGGACCGCCTCGCCGCCGCCGCGCCCAGCGATGTGGCGCTGGCCGGTGTGAAAGTCCAGCACGGCGCGTTTGCGTACGGCGCGCTGATGGCGGCGTCGGGCCTGGGCGCGCTGTGCGGGAGCATTTTTCTGGCGCGGCGGCAATCGGTGCTGGGGCTTGGCCGCGTGATCGTTTTTTGCTGCGTCACGCTCGGTTTGGGACTCGTCGGATTCGCGCAATCGCACACGCTGTGGCTTTCCGCGCTGGCGCTCGTCGCGGCGGGATTCGGCATGATCGTGGTGCTGGCGTCGTCCAACACGATTCTGCAAACGATCGTGGCCGACGACAAGCGCGGGCGCGTGATGAGCCTGTACGTGCTCGGTTTCATGGGCGGCGCGCCGCTGGGGAGTCTCGCCGCGGGGCAATGCGCGAAGGCGTTCGGCGAAGCGCGCACGGTCGCGGTTTCCGGAATTCTGTGCGTGCTGGTCGGCGTGCTTTTTGGAATTGCGCTCGAAACCGTGCGCACGCACATTCGTCCGATTTACAGAGACAAAGGCATTCTGCCGGAAGTCGTGCCGGATGCGGCGGCGCCGGAAATCAGGAGATAGGCTCTATTCGCCCGATTTAAAATATCTCGCGCAAACAATTGCTTGCCTCTAAAACGCACCCGCGGACGTCGCCGCCGCCGGAGCAGCCTTGCTGGTTTTTGAGTAGATCGGCATCGCCGGGTCGCCGAAGATCTGCTCGGTCCTGCTCAGATCATCGTAGAGCCCGCCGCCTCGCGCGTACGCCCATTGCTGCGCCCTCAACAACACGTTGCCCCAGCGCTGCGTTGTCCCGGCGTTGTCAAGCAACTGGTTCATGAATTCCGTCGCGTCTTCTGAATTCATGTACGTTGAACTGGCGATGCTGGCGCTGATCCCGCCTTGAGGCTGAGTGAGCGCTTGGATCGCGATGCTCTGATACCCGGCTTCATCTTTGGCCATCCAATTTGCCGTGCAGGTCGATTGCAGGAACACGCAGTAGCCCGTCCACGCCGCAACCGAATCGTTGTCCAGAATGCGCGGCACTTCGTTGCCCAAGCGCACGGCGTTGCCATGCCCGACGTACATCAGGATGTCAGCGCCGCCGTTCGCCGCCGCCGTCAACGCAGCGGTGACTTCGGGCGCCGTCTGGCAAGTGATGCCCAAATAATTGCGCTGCCACGACAACTCCGGATGCGCTTGTGCGATGGCGTCGGCTTCCGCCGCGAAATCGCCCGCCGCCGGATCGGCTCGATCGGCGGCCGCGTGCAAGCGCCAACCCGTTCCCAATCCAGCATTGCCCATCACGTGCTGCACGGCGCCGCCAAGCTCATTGGGATTGTTCACCGGCAAACGTCCCACCGCGACTTCCGGATAGCCGCGCCCCAAATCGCCGAACATCGAGTCGCTCGTGGTCTGCGACCACAATGTCGTCGAGACCAGGAACGCAGGACAAAGCGGATCGACGCCGGCGCCGGAATAATTGTGGTAATCGTAAGTAGTCCGTCCGACCAGCAGGAGATACTGAGGACGCACCGACCGAACCGCGTTTTGAATGCCGGCGGGACCGTACCGTCCGGAATTGTAGTAATCGAAAAGTTCCTCCTGATCGACGAACTGCCCGCGCAAGCCTTCCTTGGCGTGTTTCATCAGTAGAGGCTGTACCCCCGCGCCAAACGCCGCTGGACCTGTCGCCAGATACGCCGTTGCTTTGAGCGGCTTGAGCGTTCTCAGTCGCACCGCCGTCGGCGCGTTTTCCTGTCCATACGGAACCACGAGAAACTGCCCCGTTCCGCCGCCGGCCGCATCGAAGCGCACCCGGTACGTGCCGTCGTTCTGTGCCTGAGCTTTGTACGGCACCAGCGCAGCGCGATCGGCGAAGCGCGTATCGACGACCCACACGTTTGCGCTGGGCAAGTTGCTCAACTCGAACAACTGAGCGAAGTTCCCAGCGTTGGTGAGCGTGACGGGTTGAGAGCCGTCGAGCACGCGCGCGTAATTTACGGTCAACGCATGTACGAAGCAGACCTGGCTGGCGACACCGTCCAACACCGGCGTCACGAGTTCGATTTGATTCGCTCCGGACGTCAACACGCCCGCCGGAATTTGAAACGTCAGTTCCATCATCTTCTGCCCGCCGCTCCACTGCGTTTGCCCAACCGGCTGCCCATTAATGAGGACTTGCAGCGCGTGATCGTTTGCCGCGCCGGCGCTGCTTGTGAGGCTCCACAGCGTCACCGTCAGCGACGCCGCTCCGCTGCCGGCGAACGGCGCGCTCAGCGAAAATTGCTGATCGCTTCCGTCCGTGAGATACTGGCTCGAAAACCACGGCGCAAAGGTATAGGGCCGATACGCCGTGTTGTAATCAAAATAAACATCGTGATAGCTGGCCGTCACCGATGCCGGAGTGCTTGTCATGGCCGGCTTTCCCCCGGAGAACAACCCGCTTGCAAATGTGACCGATCCCGCCGCCGTCGCCGCTGGCGTGCTGCGCAAGAACAGCGCGTCGGTATCCGTGTAATCGTCGCTGTATCCGGGTGCATAAAGATAGAGCGTATTGTTTTCAATCGCCAGCACCGGCATTGCGCGGCCTTCGCGCTGAACCGCGACGCGATGGACATCGAAGCCCGCCGGCAATGACGCTTGCGGAATCGCCAGCACCCCGGGCTGAACATACTGAACTTTCGCCGCAAGCATGCCACCGCGTGCTTGAACTGCGTTGTTGGACGAGAACCAGCGCGCGGCAAGTGCCGGACTCAAATCCGCCCGTGAGCTGGCCGCCGTCGAACGCACATTCGCGACACCATCAGACGCAAGTGTCCGGCTCGCAACGCCGCCGCCGCTCAGATCGCGAACAGCCGGAGCGCCGGCTTCCTGCGGGCTGGCGCGCATAGAGCCGCGCACGTCAGTAACCGGCTTCGTTGGATCGACGGCTGACCGCGCAACTCCAGTCGAAAACGGGGCGAACGTTGCGCTGGCCGCGCGCGCATTCATGCCGCTCAATTCGTTTTGCACTCCAGCCAGAACACCCTCAATAGTCGATACGTTTACGGATAAATCGCCCATTCCATCAACGTCTATCGGCCCGGCAATCGTGCGGAAGTTTTCGCGCACGCCGTGGATGCTCACACTCTCCAAGCGATACTCGTAAGCACCGGGAGCCGGCCAATCGTACAGCCGATACGTCTTCCCGTCTGCGTTGGTAATCAAGCCGCCGATCAATGTCGCATTAACGCGCGTCCAATCCGCGCCGCCATTCTCCACTAGCCCCTCGGGGGGGACGGGCCGGGGATGAGGGCGCCGGTAAACGTTGTATCCCGCGTTCAAATACTCCGAAACGCTGTGCCATTTCAGCGCGACGCCCAGTCCTTCGGCCTTCGCAGAAAATGAATCGATGGTGACGGGCGTGGCGCCGGCGGTTAAAGTCACTGTAACCGCGTTGGCTGAATACTGAACAGTGACAGGGGAAGATCCCGAAACCGTGACGCCGTTTAATTTAATCGCCGCGAATGCACCGGTAATTGAGTTCGATGAACTGCTCAGTATCGTATACGCATTGCCGCTGGACGTTCCCGCCGGCGCGCCAAGCGAAAGTGTGCCGCCAAGCGTACACGTCGTTCCGGTCACCGCGAGTTGCTGAGTGCTGCTCGTGCTGCTTGCATTGAGTGCGATCTTCAACGTTCCGCCGCCACTCATGTCCAACCCTGCGACCGTGAGCGTCTCGCCACCCGCCGGCACGGCGCTGCCAACAGTCGCGGAACCCGGCCATATGACGCCGGTCGATGAGGGCTGAATCGTCCGGCCGATATTGCCCGTCCCTCGCATGGCCGCGCCCGCGCTAATCGCGATAGGATTGCCAGCAGCGATTGCGCCATTGACGGCCAGCGTATATGCGCCAGTTTGCGGCGGGTTGAAGGTGATATTGGCGGGGTTGACCGTCGAAGTTACCATGATCGTACCGGCCGTGTCGGTGCCATTGCCAATAATAGCGTTGTTGCCATCGACCCAATTGCCCATGTCCCAGCCACCCGTGCCGACCGCCCATGTTCCGTTGCCGCCGTTCCAGGTATAATTGGGCGGACCATCCTGCGTCAGCGCTATATTTTGTCCTAGCACCGTAATGTTCGCTGTGCGGCTCGTCGTACCCGTGTTCGCCGTGAATGAAAAACTGATCACGCCGTTTGAGACTGTTCCGATCGTGAGCCAGCTTTGGTCCGACATTGGAGCGAAAATGCCGTTTAGCGGTGTTGCGGTGGGAAGGACTGGCAGAAGCGCATCGCTTCCCGCCTGCGCACTTTCGTGCACGATCACCGGGCCGACAAATGCGTGGGTAATTTTTTGAACTGAATTCGTATCTCCATTCGATACGTACAAGTTGTGCAACTCGTCAAATGTGAGCGCATTTGGAGCGGCCCCCAAGCCAATAGCAACTGTCGTTTGTTGCGTCGCGGCGTTCCATTTTTGAACGGACCCGTACACTGAAAAATAGATGTTTCCGAAGCCATCGGCAGCTACAGCAGGCGAACTCGTCCCAGTGCTAAATAGATTAGAAAGCGTTTGCGAAATACTGTCCCATTTCAGAACTGCGTTGTTTTGGGTGTCGGCAATGTAGACGTTCCCACCAGGATCCAAAGCAATACCTTCAGAATACATCGGGCCCGTAACCAGTGTTGCGGTCTGCTGGGTCCCGGCGGTCCACTCAAAAAGATCGCCAAACGTGTTATCGAGAAAATAAACGTCGCCCATGCTGTCTGCCGCTACTGATTCAGTATTGACGGTGGAAATCGTATTAAGCCTAAGACCCGAACTACTGTACATTGTCAAATACGAGGACCCGCAGCAATATATATTGTTCGCGGAATCTACAGCCAAGTTTCGAGGAAATCCGGGTGTGGTCTCCAAGAGATCGATCTGCTGGCTTGCAGCAGACCAGCGTTTCAGGGAATCGTGCTTGGCATCGGTAAACCAGACATTACCGAAATGGTCAACGGTCACGCCGCTCAGAAATGCATTTTGAAGCTGGGCGAGCGTTGTGACGGCGGTCGTGCCGACGTAGTTCGATCCGGCTTGAGTGACAGTATAGGCTTGGCCCTGAATTGTGAGAGTCCCGGTGCGCGTGACCGTGGAAGGATTGGCGTCGTAAGTGAATTGCAAGGTCGAACTGCCGATGCCGCTCGAATACGGCGTTGCCAAGTGAAGCCAATTATCCACGGCGGCGGACGTCCACCTCGGAGCGTTCGAGGGCGAGACGTAGAGCGCAAACGTGTCCATTCCGGCGGCGGGTCCTACAATCGTCCCTGAGTTGCCGAGAAGGTACGTCGCTGGGGCAATCAGCACATTGAAGGTGTTCGACGCATTGCCGGCGGTTGCACTGACCGTGAAGGTCCCGGAATTGGCATTTGCTGTGAATAGGGGCGCAGTGGCGAATCCGCTCGCGTCAGTGACAATTGGCTGCGGGGGGGATGCATTAAAAATTCCGGATGCGCCGGTGGACCCTGCCACTGGTGTGAACGACACTCCGGCGACCGGCAGTATGTCGCCGTTTTGATCGAACACTTGGACTTGAAACAGCGTGCCGACAGAACTGTTCGGCACGAACCCCTGCTTGTCGCCGGCGATTTTCTCAATGGTAGCTGGCACCGGAGTTGGGCTTTTTTGTGTTACGGTCAAGCTTTGCCCCAACACCGTGATATGGGCCGTGCGTGGCAACGGACCGGTGTTGGCTGTGAACGAAAAGGGCTGAACGCCTGCGTTCAGAGTGCCGAGCGTCAGCCAGGTTTGATCACTGGTCGCGACAAGTTCGCTTTGTGGCGTGGTAGTGGGAATTACCGGCAAGAGCGAATCCGAACCCGCAGCCGCGCTTTCGACCGTCGATGCCGGCCCCACAAAAGCAAAAGTCACTTTTTTGACCGGTGCGTACAATGAATCGGCAAGGTAGAGGTTATCTGTCGCGTCCACCGCGACTCCATACAAACCATTAAATCCAGAAACCAATGTGGACACCTGCTGTGTCGCCGCCGTCCATTTGAGCAAGTCGGAACTGTCCGTAACATACACGTTACCTGATCCATCCACCGCAATCCCGCCGGGCTGAGCGGGCCATGGCCCTGATGGCAGGGTAGTTAGTTGCTGCGTGCTTGCGGACCATTTTTGAGGCGCAGAATTAAGGGATAAAATATAAACGTTGCCAGATCCGTCCGCTGCCAATCCTTGTGGATCGACAAAGCCGGAAGTCACCAATGTTGTAATTTGCTGCGTGGCGGCAGTCCATTTTGTCAACGACTGCGGCGTATCTGAGAAATATAGATTGCCCGCAGGGTCAACAGCAATACATTGCGGCGCGTTCAGTCCCGTAATCAATGTCGTCAACGTACCGGAACTCCATTTAAGAATGGCATGGTTATTAGGATCTGTGATATACAGATTCCCGGCGCTGTCCGCCGCTACTCCTCCGGGCTGACTGGTCCCTAACGAAATTAAAGTTGAGAATTGTCGAGTAGACGCCGTCCAAGTATCGATTTGATTTGTGTTTGTGTCTGTTACATAGACGTTGCCCGAGCCGTCGATTGCGATGGCATAGGCCGTGATAATCTGCCTCGGTATTGCTATGGACAACTGTTGTGAAACAGCCGTCCAGCGTTGGACATTATGATTGTCCCCGTCAGCTATATAAACGTTCCCCGATGAATCAAGTGCGAGCCCATCGCAGTAAATGAAGCCCGTCGCAATTGTGGTGAGCGTCTGATTGGCGGCTGTCCATTTTCCCACTGTGCCGCTCTGCGTATTGGCGATGAAGACGTTGCCGGAGTTGTCCACGGCGAGTGCCGTTGGCATATTCAGCCCCGATGAAACCAACGTCGTAACTTGCTGCGTTGACGCTGTCCACAGTTTGACGGCGTTATTATTCGTGTCCGCGATATAGACGTTCCCAGCACCATCCACCGCGACGCTGTAAGGGCCGCTCAGTCCGGTTGATACGAGGGTCGTCACCTGTTGGGTTGTTGCCGTCCACATTTTGATTGCATTGTTGCCCGTATCGGCGATGTACAGGTTGCCATTGTTATCCACGGCCACGCCTCGCGACCCCTTTAAGCCAGACACAACGGTAGTCACAGCTTGTGTCGTCGGCGACCACTGTTTGACTGCGTTGTTAAAATAATCAGCTACGTAGACGTTGCCAGCGCTGTCCAACGCAATTCCCCAAGGCCTATTCAACCCCGTCTCTACCAACGTCGTGATCTGCTGCGTTGAGGGCGACCATTTTGATAAGTAATTATTGTCAGAATCGGAGAAGTAGATGTTCCCTGCGGTATCGAGTGCCAATCCAACCGGAGATAGCAAGGACCGAGCCAAGGTTGTGACTTTCGTCGCCGCGACATACGCCGTTCCGGCCTGCCTAACCGTCAACGTATTCCCCTGAATAGTCAGAGTGCCGGTTCGCGCTGTGGCGTTGGGGTTGGCATCATAAGTGAATAGAACCAACGCGCTGCCGGAACCGCTGGAATTCGCTCCCGTGACGTGCAGCCATGAATCGACTGCAGCGGCAGTCCACGCCGCGTTTGATGGAGTTACGTCCAGCGCCACGGTATTGCTACCGCTGGATGCGCCGACGGTCAAAGCCGTAGTTTCGATGTTGAAATTCGCCGCAGAAACCCGTCCGGAAAGCAACGGCGCCAACAGAAACACGATAAACAGCTTACTGGAGATTCGGCGAATTCTAGCGTGAATGAAGATGTTCATTGATATGACCGGTTCGTTGCACAAACTCAAGGCGTAATCTTAATTCACGATTATCGAGGGCAGAATGCGCAAAGTCCATTTAAAAATCGCGGTGAACTTTGCTTGCCGAGTCCACAATTCAGCACTGCGAGTAAAGACCCAAAGCGGCTCGGCATTCCCTTTTCACCGCGGGCGGGTACGCAGCGGCGTAATCGCGCTGACGCGGAACCGATTTGCACCGCTTGCAAATCCGTGCTTGATTGCGCGCGCGCGCCGGCATAATAGCGCTCGGACTTATTGGCACGGTAGAATATCAGACACGCGCTGAGCTTTTGCGCTAGTTTATCGAGGTTTTTTACCGGCTATTCCCTGTCAAAACCGGCGCTGCGCCCGTATCGCTCGCCCAAATTTGGAAACACATGCGCGGCAATTGTCACAAAGGGAGGGGGAGGGGAATGACGGGTGTTACTGCGGGTAAGACCGGCAGTGCGAATTCGCGTGTGAGGGCAGAGGAAAACATTCATGCGGCTATTGTCGCCTTTCGCTCCGCGAAAGAAATTATTATTGCTGCTGTTGCCGCTGGGGTTGGGGCTGTGTTGCACTTTTGGTTTTGTGTTTTGGCATTTCAAACCGTCGCATCCCGCAGCTCAGCATATTTGCGATAGGGTCACGGACGATCTTTCGCAGAGCGAAAGGCCACACTTTTTCGATCGTGAAGCCGCCGCCGCGTTCGAATCATCGGTCGTTCCGCCGCAGCGGCCGTTCATCATCCATTTGAATGCGCGCAGCTTTTGCGTAACCAGCCGGCTGGAAGCCGGCGCTCCGCCAAACACGGAATGGTCCACCGCCTACGTTCAATTCACCAATCATCCAAGCCCCGATGAAATCGCGCGGCTGAAAAATGCCGGCGTCGAGCTGATCCGTTACGTCACCGATCACGCCTGGCTCGCGCGCGGGCGCGCCGATGCCTTCGACGCCGTCGCGTCATGGCCAAACGTGCGTGGATTCGCGGCCATCGACCCAGCCGATAAATTGCATCCCACGGTCTTTGCCGGCGCAATTCCCGATTACGCGCGGAGAGGCGCTGGATCCGCGGCGTTCAACGTGCTCGCTTTGCCGAACACAACGCTGGACGCGCTGCAAGCCGAATTGCAATCGCTCCCGGATTTCGCCGGCGACGAACTGGCGCTGCGAGCGCTCGCGCCAAGCGTGCTCGGTCCGCGTTTCGAAATCGTTTTGAATCTCTCCAAAGTGCGGGCGCTCGCGTCCGCAAAGCAAGTCGCATTCGTTTCGTTCGCGACGCCGCGCGCCGCGCCGCGCGATGCCACCACCGATTCCTCCTCGAACATCGCCGCTGTGCGCGATCAAGGCCCGAAAGTGGACGGCAGCGGCATCACCGTGGCCGTGCGTGATGTGGGCAAGCCCGATATGCACGTCGATTTCGCGCCGCGCATGCAATACATCGACTCCGATGGCGATCCGACGTATGCCTATCACGCCACGGCGGTCGTCGGGCAGATTGCATCGAACGGCTCAACTCAGCCGGCCGCAAAAGGCGTCGCGCCCAATTCGAACGTCCTGATTTATTCGCTGCAAGATTCCGATTTCGGCACCGCCGACATGATCGACGCCGGTACGCGCGGCGCGCGCATGTCGAATCATTCTTACGGCCCGTCTGGTTTGACGACCTACGGCGATTACCAGCCCGAATCCGCTGATTTCGACGCCGCGATGAACGCGCACAACCTGCTCGCGTTTCTCGCCGGCAACGAAGAAAGCGACGCGACCAAATACAATCACATCGATTTCTTCGTCGGCACAAAAAATGGATTGTGCCTGGAAGCGTCGTCTTCGTCTGCGATGGCGGGAAACCCGTCCGCCATTCCGCCCATCGCGCCGTCGGACGGAATCGCGAGTTTCGCCAAATACGGCCCGATGAACGACGGCCGCATCAAACCGGACCTCGTTGCATTCGGCGTGAGCGTCACGATGGATCAAGGCACCAACGGCACGGGGACTTTGTCGGGCACGTCCTTTTCGACCGCGGTGGCCACCGGCGTTTCGGCGCTCGTGCTTCAGCATTACAAATCGGTCTACGGGGCGGAACCATCCGCGGCGATGACCAAAACGCTGCTCTGCGAATCCGCAACCGATCTCGGCCAGCCCGGCCCGGACGCAATTTATGGTTTCGGAATCATCAACGCGCAGGAAGCGGTGCGCCTGATCGACTTGAAAGTTGGCGCGAATCCGTCGCCCTTCGCCGAAGGATCGCTGGCGAATGGCCAAGCACAAACGCAATCCATCGCCGTGCCCGCGGGCGCGCCGCTGCTGAAGGCAACCTTGTGCTGGATGGACGTCGCCGGCGATCCCACTTCGGCCAAAGCGCTCGTCAACGATCTGGATCTAACGCTCACCGATCCCAATGGCGTCACTTATTATCCATTCTCGCTCGACCCGGCAAATCCGTCAGCGAACGCGACGGCCAGCGGCCCCAACCGCGTCGATCCGATTGAACAGATCGCCGTCAACAACCCAGTCGCCGGTACGTGGACCGCGACCATCAATGCGTTCAGCGTTCCAAGCGGCTCGCAGGCGTACGCCTTCTGCGCGAATTTTACGAGCATTCTCGCGCCGATGTTCACGTCCGGCCCGATGGCCACGCCGTCCACCGCGGGTGTCGGGCAAACCGTTTCGTTCAGCGCGACTGCTTCCGGCACGAATGTGAGTTACGCGTGGAATTTCGGCGACGGCACGACCAGCTCCGGGCCGAACGTGATTCACGCCTACGCCGCGGCAGACACTTACACGGCCAGCGTCGTTGCCAGCGATTCCACCGGCAGTACGATCGGCAGCGTTCAAGTCATCGTCAACGCGCCCATCGTCGGCACCGGCAACGACAGCGATGGCGACGGATTCTCCGACGATTTCGAAAACGCCGTTGGCACAAATCCAAACGATCCAAGCTCAACACCGTTCGGCGGAGCGCCCGCGCCGGCGCCGCAAACATTGACGCTCGCCACTGCTTACTTCCATTTGAATTTTGCAAAAAGCGGCGCCGATATGATCCGTTTGCACGGAACGCTGAACGTCCCTGCCGGCTTCGCGCCCGCCGGACAAATCGTTTATCTCGATGTGGGCGGAGTGGTGAAATCGTTCACGTTAAATGACAAAGGATTGTCGAAGACACTTTCAGATACATTGAAAATCGTGATCCGAAAAAAGAGCGGCTTCGTGCCCGCGCAAACGAGTTCCTTCACCGCAACGCTAACAAAAGGTACGTTTTCCGCGCAACTCGCCGACGAACAACTCACCGGCGATGCCGATGCATCGAAAGCGCCGCGCACCGTCGTTGTCACGCTGCTGTTCAACAACTCCGTGCTGACAAAATCGCAGAGCCTGAAATATACCGCGAAGAAGGGAAAATTCGGTATCGCGCACTAATTTTCGCGCGCTGTATTGAAATATATTTTTGTCAGGTATATACTTTTTTCTTCAATCCTTGTTTACGTAGAATGCGGCTGCCGTTTTCGCCGCTTGATCGATTGGAGAATAACCCATGCGCATGCGTCTGGTCCTGGCCGCTGTATTCATCGTGAGCACGCTTCCGTTTGTGTGCGGTTGCCACCATAAGCATAAAACAGTGAACGGGGTGACGATTCAACCGGCCAAATAAACCTTCCGGCCGGTTGCGCAACTGGTTTGAAAGCAGCGCGAATCGGCTTGACTTGCGTCGCGGCGCCGCTACACTGCGTCGCGACAATTGAATAGCAATCCGCTTATCGAGAGTGGCTGAGGGACAGGCCCTGCGACGCCACAGCATCCGAAAGCGAAGACGGTCAAGCCGCTGTGCTCCCGCTTTTCGCTCGAAAGTGCTAATTCCTGCGATGCCCGCATCATGGGCCGGTTTTCCAAAACCGGTTTGCGAACGGGATCGGAAGATGAGCGCGGCGCTAAGTAGGGCGCGTCTCCGGCGCGCCGTATCCAATTCCGCACGGGAAACCCTCCCGATCATCTTCTCCAAATCTGTTTGCGAATCCAAATCGAGCGCCGTTGTGCCGGTGCGTTTGGCTTCGCGCGCGGTTTTTTAAAAATGGAGAAGCGCCATCATGCCAGCCCAATACGTCCGCGGTTTGAAGTGCCGCGAGTGCGGCCACCATTACGATGCCAAGCCGATTCACGTCTGCGAACTGTGCTTCGGGCCGCTCGAGATCGACTACGATTACGAACTGATCGCCAAAAACATTTCGCGCGAAAAAATCCAATCGCGAGACAGAAACATGTGGCGCTACGAGGAATTCCTTCCGCTCGACGGTCCGCCGCTCGTCGGCAAAAACACCGGATTCACCCCGCTGATCAAAGCAGACCGGCTCGGCGCGCGCCTGGGGCTGCGCGAATTGTGGGTGAAAAACGACGCCGTCAATTATCCGACGCTCAGTTTCAAAGACCGCGTGGTGAGCTGCGCGATCAGCAAAGCTGTCGAATTCGGTTTCAAAACAGTGGCCTGCGCCACGACGGGAAATCTCGGCAATTCCGTCGCCGCGCTTTCCGTGCGCGCCGGACTCGAATGCTACATCTTCATGCCCGCGAATCTCGAGCAAGGCAAGATTCTTGGCACCAGCATCTACGGCGTTCACGTCGTCGGCATCAGCGGAAATTACGACGGCGTCAATCGCCTCTGCAGCGAAATCGCCGGCAAATTCGGCTGGGCCTTCGCCAACATTAATCTTCGCCCGTATTATGCCGAAGGCAGCAAAGCGATGGGCCACGAAATCTGCGAACAGCTCGGCTGGAAAGCGCCCGACAACGTCGTTTCGCCCATGGCCGGCGGGAGCCTGATCTGCAAGATCGACAAAGCCATTCACGAATTCGAAAAGACGGGCTTGATTCCAAAAGCGCACACGAAAATCTTTGGCGCGCAAGCCACCGGCTGCAATCCGATCACGAACGCCGTCAAGCAGGGCTGGGATTTGTTTAAGCCTGTCAAACCGAACACCATTGCCAAATCCATCGCGATCGGCAATCCGGCGGATGGCTTCTATGCGATCAGGACGATGCGCACGAGCGGCGGATGGGGCGAAGACGTCACGGATCAGGAGATCGTGGACGGCATCAAATTGCTCGCCGAAACCGAAGGCATTTTCACTGAGACGGCCGGCGGCGTGACCACGGCGGTCACAAAGAAGCTTGTCGAACAGGGCCGTATCGACAAAGATTCCTGCACCGTCATCTGTATCACCGGCAACGGACTGAAGACGCTCGACGCCATCGTCGAGCACACGCCCAAGCCGGATGTGATTGAAGCGAAGCTCAGCGATTTCGAGCGGCTGATTGAAGAGATGAAAACGCGAAAGAAATAATCCCGTAGCGCAGGCGTCCCGCCTGCGAGTTTCGCGCGCGAAGCGCGCTCCGCCGTTCAGCCCCAACGGGGCAAACTTTTATAGCCCAGGGCGATAGCCCTGGGTAAGTTGCGGTTGTTAGGCCCAAAGCCCCAAAGGGGCGAACTAAAGGATTATCCCCATGCCCATTAAAGTCAGAATCCCCGAAGTTCTACGCAAACTCACCGGCGGCGCCGATGTTGTCGCCGTGGAGGCTTCGACAGTTGGCGAGATGCTCAACGCACTCGAGAAGAACCATCCCGGCCTCAAGGAGCGCATCTGCGACGACAAAGGCAACGTCAAGCGCTTCATCAACATCTTCGTCAACGAAGAAGACATCCGTTTCCAGGACAACTTGAACACGCCGCTGAGCGCGGGCGCGGATGTGTCGATCCTGCCGGCCATCGCCGGCGGAAATTCGCCGCGCGATAAAAAGAGCTCTGAAATCACGCGCCGCGTGTATTTGAGCTTCACCGCCGAAGGCGTGACGCAGCCGATCATTTACCACGTGATCAAAAAATTCGACGTGATCCCCAACATCCGCGGTGCATCGGTGACGGACGAAGTGGGAATCATGAGCGTCGAATTCACCGGCCCGCGCGAGGAAGTGGACAAGGCGCTGGACTGGATTCGCAAGCAGGGCGTGAAAGTCGATCCGATTGAAATGAATGTGGTGGAGCCGTGAGCAATGGTGCGGAAGATGAGTTTTAAGAAAAAGCCGCTCGCATTAAAAACAAGAATCGTGGGTAAATGGGACGACTCGCTGATCGGTTGCCCTTCACAGTGCTACGCGGACGCGATCGGCCCAGGTGGGTTTCGATATGTTTTGTATTTGCGATGGCGGCATAGCGATCCGTGGATCGCTCGCGTGATTCAGACCAAGTGCAACGCTCAGAAATACCAAGAGTCGTGGAACAAAATAAAAGCGAAGCGGTCGCCGGACCTTTTCGAAATGTACAACGTGTTCTTAAAAGAAGAACAATTAGGCGCGGCGAAGGCGAAAATAGTTGATGTCGCGGACAAATGGCTTCGGTCAAGGCCTCGTAAATGGGACTATTAACCAACAATGAGCCTCGACTACGCCGACCTGATCATGAGCCTCGACGACGAATTCGGCCTGCACTTGCACGAATACGAAGGCACGCGCCATCTCGCTCACGAAATCAGCACCGTCGGTGATTTGCACGCGCGCTTGTTCCAAGAATTGATGCGGCATGGGCCGGTGGATTCGAACGACATTTGGCGGCGCGTTTGCCGAGTAGTCGGGACAACATTGCACAAGAACCCGGCGTCGATTCATCCGGCGCACCGGTTTATTGAAGATTTGGGAATGAACTAAGCATGAACCTCGACCGCTACAACCGCCAAATTCTGCTCCCCTTCATCGGCGAAGAGGGCCAGAAGAAAATCTGCAACTCGACCGCCGTCGTCGCCGGCTGCGGCGCGCTGGGCACCGTCATCGCCAACGTGCTTGCGCGCGCGGGCGTCGGCACGCTGCGCGTAATCGACCGCGATTTTGTCGAGATGAGCAATTTGCAGCGACAGGTGCTCTTCGACGAGCAGGATGTGCGCGAGAACATGCCCAAGGCCGCGGCGGCCGAGCGCAAACTCAAAGCAATCAACGCCGACATCAATATCGTGGGCATCGTCACGGACATCAATCCGGCGAATGTCGAAGAACTGATCAAAGGCGCGGATGTCGTCGTGGACGGCGCGGACAATTTCGAAACGCGCTTCGTGATTAATGACGCGTGCGTGAAACACAACATTCCGTGGGTCTATGGCGCGGCGGTGGGCTCGACGGGCATGACGATGACGATCATTCCAGGACAGACACCGTGCATCCGCTGCCTCTTCGAAACCGCGCCGCCGCCGGGCATGACGCCGACGTGCGATACTGCGGGCGTGCTCGGCGCGGTGACAGGTCTGATCGGCAATTACGAGGGCGCGGAAGCACTGAAAATTCTTGCCGGAAGGCGCGACGCCATCAACACGCGACTTTATTCGATTGACCTGTGGTCCAGCGAGATGCACCAGTTCAAAATCGCGCGCGCGCGCGAAGTGGCCGATTGTCCGTGCTGCAAGCGGCGCAATTTCGAATTCCTGGAAGGGCAGGGGGCCAGCACGACGACGGGCCTCTGCGGACGCAACGCCGTGCAGATCAACCCGCGCAACGGATCGAAGCTCGATTTGCAGGAAATGGCCAACCGCCTGCAAGGCGCGGGCGGACTGAGTAACATCACCGCAAACAAATTCCTGCTGAAATTCAACGCGCCGGGCGGCGACGACGGCACCGGACTGGAGATCACCGTTTTTCCGGACAGCCGCGCGATCATCAAAGGCACGAAGAAAGTCGCGGATGCGCGAACGGCGTATGCGAAATACATCGGGGCGTAATCCGTGCGAATCCTCCGCCGGTGGTCCCGGTATTCGTTGCGAACGCTTCTGGTGGGCGTGCTATTTCTCGGCGCGTGCGGCTTGTTGTTGCGGCAGTATTTTCGCGGGCCTTGGACGCCATCGCAAATGCCCGCATGGCGGGATATTTCTCGCGACGGAAGCCGAGCCATTGTCTATAAAGATTATAAAATTGCGACTGCGGTGGATACCATAACGGGCACGCCGCGGCCTTTCCCCAATCTCAAAATTTCCGATTTCGATATTCGCCACGAAACCTTTCCGTGGTCCGACGATGGAAAGGCGCTGCTGCTTTTCAACGAAACGCTCCATGAAATTCAGATTTGGAATCTGGATGAGATGACGGTGCAGTCGTCGATTCCTTTTCACAGCGAGAGGCGCGTTGACGCAGAGTTCTGCTGTGAAAATCGCCGCATTGTCGTCTTCGATGTGATCAATGAGCGCGCGGATATTGCTATTTACGACGTCCGCACCGGCGCGCTTGAGTATCGCATCGATTTTCCGCATGAAACCAATGAGCGGTACATTGAGTCTCCCGACGATCGCGCCTTTCTAAGAGTTTCCCCCGACGGGCGGTTGCTGGTTTCGGGTGCGGGCAGGTTTCAGCTCAAGGCAGAAAGCGATGCGCCCATCTTTCAGCGCATTCTTATTTGGGATGCCAACGACGGAAGCAAACTCAAAACCGTGGAAACCAGCGACGTAGAATTCTATAGCCTGTATTTCGCGCCGCGCGATTCGCGCCATCTCTTTCTGTTCGACGACAGGGACGGTTTCATGGAGATGAGGCTCTCTCCGCCGCAAAGCGACTTGGAGCGATCGCACGTGACAATGTTGGATTGGCAAACTGGGAAGACGCTGCATGTTTTCGCCGGCTATCCGCCTCGCAACAAATGCCCGCCGGTATTTTCAAAAGACGGCTCGATACTGGTGCTTTATCGCAGCGAGAACCGCAATGGCTTGTTCTGGAACACGACAACAGGCGCCCTCGAAGCCGATTATGCGCTTGCAGACGACGCGTGGATCAGCGACTTTTCGCCCGACGGAGAGCGCGTGGTTACGACCAACGGCCAAATTTTGGATTGGCGTACGAATCAGTATCTCTGCGACTTCGCAAAGCGTTTGAATTTGTCGGCGCCAATAGAGAGAGGAGAGTTTCGTTTCCTGGATAATGCGACGATCGTGTCGAGATTCCTTATTTCGATTCGAAATGGATATGAGCACTGCCATTTCCGTTGGGTGCGTTTATATCCGGAACGCTGGTGGGGTCCGGTCTGCCTGCCGGAATTCTGGGTGGCAATACTCCTTCTGATGGGATGGCTCTGGAGTTGGCGACGCGATTGGACAGAATTCAGCGTTCGCGCAAAATGAATGCGCTAAAAACTCGCATCCCAAAACCGCCCGCTCCACTGTTCCAAAAACGCCGCCAGTTCCGTGTTCTTCGCGCTCTTCGCGTTGCGCACGTAGAATCCGGACGATGCGGTTCCCGCGGCGAGCAACTCCGCCGGTTCCAGGCCGGCCATCAGGCCGATGCAGAATCCGGAATTGAAATTGTCGCCCGCGCCCGTGGTCAGTTTCGGATTCGCGCAGAACGGACCATCCAATTTCGCGCTGCCTTTTTCGGTCGCGCACGCCGCGTTCTTCGTTGGATGAATCACGACCGCGTCCAGTTCCAGCGCGCTGCGCAGCGTAGCCGCGTTGGCTTCGATTTCGTCGGCGTTGAATTTCAATCCGAGCGCGGCGCTCACTTCCATGCTTTCTTTTTGATTCACGCCCAGCACCACACGGTGACTGCAGCGGAAACTCTTCAGCATTTTGCACGCGCGCGCGATTTCATCCGCGGGGCGTTTTTCCGGATCGGCCAAATCGATAAACAAAATCGCGCCCTTCGGAGTCGTCACGTCCTTGAGATCCTTCAGCAAATTAATCCAGATGTCGGTTTGATACGGAAGCATGGTCCAGTTCGTCAGCGCGATCAGATTCGACGTATTCCAAAGCTGTTCCAAGCGCTCCTCGCCGACCACCTGCTTCATGCGGTCGTACGTGACTTCTTTCAGCGTCTGATGCTTGCCGAGCATGACCTTGCCGTCGCGGAATTCGAGTGCGTCGGTCACGCCCGGTTCGCAGAGCGTGTAGCAGGCCTTGCAGCGCGCGGCCATGTCCGAAAAGACCGCGTGCGGGGTGGGGGAGCCGAGACAGCCGATGTAACTCACGTTCAATCCATTCTCGATCAGCGCGTTGGCCATGATCGGGCCGTTGCCGCCGAGTTTCTGCTGGCGCACGACCAGCTCGATGTTGCTCGACAATCCCGCCGCGCGCGAAATGCGTTCGCCCAGCGCCGCAATCGTTTCGACGCGCGTGTAATTCGCCGCGTCGGCGCGCTTGTCCACCACGTCGATGATGTTGTCCACGAAGCCGTCGAGGCCGACGAGCGTGTTGAATTTGGACGGATTGAAGGCTTTGATTTTTTGAGCCGTGGCGGCGATGATCGAACTGGACATGCGCGGTGTCTCCTGTAAAAATGCAATGATTCGATTTTGAGCGCGTGCGCGGTGCGAGTCTAACGCACTGTCCCCTCACCCCGCGGGCGCAAACAGCCGCGCCCGTCGGCCCTCTCCCGAAGGGAGAGGGGAACGGCAACCGAACCGATACACTCGTGCATCCTTTATACGCGGATTTGAACTTTTCGTCCATTGAAGTAGACTTCTTTTAGCGGCTCGAAAACCAAATTAAGGAGAGGTCGGCAATGAAATACATCATCGCGATCGTTCAACCGCAGAAACTTGATGCGGTGCGCGAAGCGCTGGGACATGCAGGCATCAGCGGCGTGACCGTGTCGGACGTGCAAGGCTACGGGCGGCAGAAAGGCCACACCGAAGTCTACCGCGGCCACGAGTACACCGTGAATTTTGTGCGCAAGGTCAAGCTTGAGATTGCCTGCGACGACGCGCTGGCCGACAAAGTCGTCGAAGCAATTTCGACGTCGGCGAAAACGGGCGGCGGCAAAATCGGCGACGGCAAAATCTTCGTCATGACGCTCGAAGACGCCGTGCGCATCCGCACCGGCGAACGCGGCAAGGATGCGTTGTAATGGCCGACGCGAAGACGCTCGAAGAACCGGCGTTGCGCGGCGCCCTCAACCGCACGCCGCCGCCAAGCACGGTGCCGGTGTGGGATCCGTGGAAAGAAGAGGCGCCGCACGAACGCACGCACCGCGTCAAAGTCGATCCGAAGCGCGAGCCGCCCATCACCGGCGCGATTCCGAAAGAACTTCCCGCGACGCGATTCGTCACGTGGGACCCGTGGTCGCATGGTTTGCCGAATGGCGTGACGCCGCCTGAAGGTTACCGTGGCGCATCGCACTCTTCGCATGACGCGGCCTCCTTTGTACCGCCGGCCTCCGGCCGGCAAGATTCCGGCCGGCGGGACGCCGGCGATACAATCACGCTGCCGCTTATAAAGGTGGGCGAGAATGTTCCACCGCTGGCGCGGCGCATGTCGCGACTGGGCACGGAGACAGCGTTCGATGTGCTCGCGCGCGTGAAGAAGTTACAGGCCGAAGGAAAATCGGTCTTGAGCTTCGCGCTGGGCGAGCCGGACTTCGACACGCCCACTCATGTTCGCGAATCGGCGAAGAAGGCGCTCGACGAGGGCCAGACGCATTACGGCCCGTCGGCGGGACTCGATCCACTGCGCAAGTCGATTGCGAAGTACATCAGCCGCTCGCGCAAGATTTCCGTCGATTTCGATCAGGTCGTCGTCGGCCCGGGCGCAAAGCCAGTGCTTTTCGACGCCATGATGGCGTTGGTGGACGAGGGCGACGAAGTCATTTATCCGAATCCCGGCTATCCGATTTACGAATCGGTCGCCGATTTTCTCGGCGCGAAATCGGTCCCGCTGCCGCTGACTGAAGCCAAGCAATTCCGCTTCGATCTCAACGATCTGGCGAAAGTGATATCGCCGAAGACGAAACTGCTCGTGGTCAACACACCGGCCAATCCAACCGGCGGAGTTTTGACGAAGGAAGATCTCGCTGGCGTCGCCGAGTTGGCGCGCAAACACAATTTCTGGATCATTGCCGACGAAATCTATTCGGAGATTCTCTACATTCCCGAGTACGCCAGCATCCTTCAGCACGCAGGCATGGCCGAGCGGACTGTGCTGATCGACGGCTTTTCGAAAACTTTCGCGATGACCGGCTGGCGCCTCGGATATGGCGTGATGCCCAAAGCGCTCGTGCCGCATGTCGCGCGCATCGAAACGAACGTGAATTCGTGCACGTGCACGTTCGCGCAACTCGCCGCCATCGACGCGCTCGACGGCCCGTGGACCGAAGCGCACCGCTTCCGCGACGAATTCGAAAAACGCCGCGACCTGATCGTCGCCGGATTGAACGCAATCAAAGGCGTCTCGTGTTTGAAACCCGACGGCGCGTTCTATGTTTTCCCTAACGTGACGCAGGCCTGCAAGAATCTCGGCTTGAAAGATTCGCGCGAATTCCAGGACAAAGCGCTGAGCGACGCGGGAGTTGCAGTGCTCGCGCGCACCTGCTTCGGCCGAAAAAATCCGGGCGAAGAACAGGAATACATCCGCTTGAGTTACGCGACAAGCCAGGAGAATATTCGCGAGGGGCTGAAGCGGTTGAAGGCGTTTTGCGAGAAGTAATTTTTCACGCGGAGGCGCGAAGGCGCGGAGAAGGAAACATGAACACAACAATCGAAGTACGCCGGTCGAGTGCGCCGCGCGGCCATGCGCCGTTGCGCCGAAATCGGATTCCCCCGCTGGAAAACGGCGCGACGCTGGACGCGGATGAATTCGTCCGTCGTTACAAGGCAACGCCGTCCTGGATTAAAAAGGCCGAACTCATCGATGGAGTCGTTTATATGCAAACATTAGTTAGTTCGGAGTGGCATGCAATTCCAGATGGTTTCATTCAAGCGTGTATCGGATGCTACGCAATGGAAACACCCGGAGTCGAGAATTTGCCCAACGCGACGATTCGTTTGAGCTCCAGTTATGCGCCGCAACCTGATGGACTGCTGCGCGTGCCGCGAGAATATGGCGGCACAACTCATTTTGATAAGGATGGCTGCATCGTCGGTCCCGTTGAATTCGTCGCTGAAATTGCCGCAAGCAGCGTATCGATCGATTTGGGCCGGAAGTTAAATTTGTACCGCGATACCGGCATTCAAGAATATTTTGCATGGCGAACCGAAGATAATTTGATCGACTGGTTTTATTTGGAAAGCGGCAAATATGTGCCGCTGGTTCCAGACAAAGAAGGCATCGTTCGAAGCCGTGTATTTCCGGGATTGTGGCTGGACATTGGTGGGATATTAAAACGCGACCGCAAGCGCGTAATGGCGACATTGAAACGCGGCTTGAAGAGCGCGGAGCACGCGCGATTTGTGAGGAAGTTAAAAGCGGCGCACACAAAGTAAGCGACTACAATCTTGCCTCGGCCACAATTTCACACAACCCGCGCAAGCATCCGAGAGTTTTAAGCGCCCTCGCGTACGCCTTCGCTCCAAACATCCGATACACCGGCAGCAACACCTTCCGTCCATTCCGATAATTCAGCCGCGTCGCCACATTCTTGTATCCGCAATCGAGCAGCAGATTGTGAATCGTCTGGCGCGTCCACGAATACAAATGGTGGTCGATGTCGCGCGGATTCGGCGGCGCTTTGATCGGCTCGATGGGCAGCGCGACGATCAGTTTTCCGTTCTGGGCGAGAAAGCGCTTCGCATCCAGCAGCATCTTGCGCGGCTCTTGCAGATGTTCGATCACGTGTCGCAACAGCACGCAATCGAATCGCGCATCGGCGGGTACGTCGTCGAGCGATGCAAGCGAGTCGATGCCAATCTTCGCGCAATGCTCGCGCGCGAATTTTGACGGCTCCACGGCTGTGACTTTCGCGGTGACTTTGATCGCGAGCAGATTCGTGCCCAACCCCGCGCCAATTTCGAGGACGCGCGCGCCCGGTTTGAGATCAGCGAAATACGTGAGCCGCGCGAATTCGGACATCGCTTTCGTCAATAGCGGATTGTCGAGGAATTCCTTGTGGCGCTCGGCGTGATACGCGTCGCCCTCGGCGCTTGAATAATCGGGACTCGACATGATACTCGTTCAGGAATCAGGGGTCAGAGGTCAGGAGTCAGCAACGGCTGCGAAACGCTACGCGTTTCATGCATTGTCTAAATACTTCTTCCACGGAGGCTTCGCAAACGTGAATTTGAAAGAACTGGTCCGCGACGTGCCGAATTTTCCGAAACCGGGCATTGTGTTCCGCGACATTATGCCCCTGCTGGCCGACGCGCATGCGCTGCGCTACGTCGTCGATGCGATGTTCGTCCATTATTTCGGCAAGCGCATCGACAAAGTCGTGAGCGCCGAAGCGCGCGGATTTATTTTCGGCCCGGCGCTAGCGTATCATCTCGGCGCGGGTTTCGCACCCGTGCGCAAGCCGGGAAAATTGCCGTTCAAGACCAAGCAGTTGACGTACGATCTTGAATACGGCCAGGACACGCTCGCGATTCACGAAGACGCAGTGAAGCCCGGTGAACACGTGCTGCTGGTCGATGATCTGCTCGCCACCGGCGGCACAATGTCCGCTGCGGCGCAACTCGTTGAGTCGCTGGGCGCGACCGTGATGGGCGCGGGATTCGTGATCGAATTGACATTCCTGCCCGGGAGGAAGAAGCTTCAGAAGTACGACGTGTTCAGCTTGATTCAATACGACAGCGAGTAGTGCCTCATCCCACGTCAATCCGCGGAATATTCGCTGGGTCGATTTCGCGATACGGTCCGCCAATTACGGGCGCGAAACATTCCGCCATCGCGGCTTGGAATTCTCGAACGTTCAATCCCATGTACGAATCCGGGCACAGCGCCAGGCGGCGCGTCGCAGTACCGTACAATCGCCGCGCAGGATCGGCTTCGTTGCGCGTATATTTCAGCAGCGCAGCGGCGCATTGAATCAGTCCCTGCAAAAACTCTGATTGGATGCCGTCAGCGTCGAGCCAGATTTCTTCCCACGCTTCGTGCGCTTCCCAATACGCGCCGCTGTTGAACAGCTCGATGCCGCGCAGATACGGCGTGCTTATTTGCCATTGATCCGGGTCGGGCGGCAGCATGATTTGGAAATCGCCCCTATTCGATTCCGTCCGATAATATACGTTATGTTAGGATTTGAAATTGCGTTCTCATAGGGGACGCGGCTTGAGCCAATCAGCGCACTTCTTCCACGACCAGTTCCGGTGAGATCAGGGCTTTTAACCGCGCTTCCACGCCCTCCCGAAGCGTTGACGGCGAACTCGGGCACGTTTCGCACGCGCCAGTCAGCCGCACTTTGACGCGGTTGCCGTCGATGCCGATCAACTCGATGTCGCCGCCGTCCGCTTGGACGAATGGGCGGATGTCGGTGTCGATGAGCTTGCGCACGGAGACGAACAGTTCGCTGTGCTCGTCGCCGCGGGCGGCTTTGGGGTCTTTGTTGAGCGAGTTCACGGGTCTGGCGATCTTTCTTTATTTCGCGTCGGCGCGCGTGACGGTGATCTTGTCCACCAAACCGTATTTAACCGAATCTTCGGCGCTCAGCCAGAAATCGCGGTTGGAATCGTTCTGGACTTTCTCGGTGTTGCTGCCGATTTCCTGCGCGACGATCGCCGCGTAGCGTTTTCGCGTGCGCAGAATTTCCTGCGCCGTGATTTCCATGTCGCTGGCCTGGCCCATCGCGCTCGTCGAAGGCTGATGCAGCAGGAAGCGCGAATTGGGCAGCGTAAAGCGCCGGCCTTTCGTGCCGCCGAGATAAATCAGCACGCCGGCCGACGCGCAGAGGCCATTGCAGATCGTCCGCACCGAGCACGAGACGAATTTCATCGCGTCGTAAATGCCGAAGCCGCTGTCGGCCGAACCGCCGGGCGAATTGACAAAGACGGTGATCTCGGACTGCGGATCTTTTTGCTCGAGATACAGCAGCCGGGCCACCACGGCGCGGTACATCTTGTCGTTAACCGGGCCTTCGACGATGATCGTGCGGCTTTCAAGCAGCTTGAGCTCAAGATTCTCGGACTTTGGTTCCTTCTTCTCTTTCTCTTCCTCGCCTTCCGCGCGCCAATCGCGCTCCGCAATGCTGGGCTGGTTGCCATGTAATTCGGTCACTGTGCGGCTCCTTGATGAGGCTATCTGGAACACAATCTGCCATGAAGTTTATAGGATGCGGTGGAAATGCAAAATGAGAAATGGATTTTGCGCCGCGAATTCTACGCGCGCGCAAGTATCTTCACAATCCGCTCCGCTGCCTTCCCATCGCCATAAGGGTTCCCCACGCCGGTCATCGCGGCACGCGCCGCAGGATCATGCAATAGCCTCTCTGATTCCGTCACAATCTTCGCGCGATCTGTCCCAACGAGCCGCGCGGTGCCGGCGGCAATCGCTTCGGGGCGCTCGGTCACGTCGCGCATGACCAGCACCGGCTTGCCCAAGCTCGGCCCCTCCTCTTGAATTCCGCCGGAATCGGTGAGGATCAGCGTGCTTTGCTGCATCAACCAGACGAACGGCAGATACGGCTGCGGCACGATGAGTTTGATGCGCGGATGTCCGCTCATGATTCGCTTCACCGGCTCAATTACGTTTGGATTCAAATGCACCGGATACACGATCAACGCGTCTGCGTTACGCTCGGCGATTTCGCGCAGCGCCGCGCAAATCTGCTCCATCCCCGCGCCGAAATTCTCGCGCCGGTGGCCGGTGACGAGAATCATTTTTCGAGCGTTCAATTCCTTTTCGTCGAAACCTTCAACGCTCGGCTTTTCGACCGTCACGAGGCGCACGGCCATGTTCAGCGCGTCGATGGCGGTGTTGCCCGTCACGAAAATGCGATCGTCCGAAATATGTTCGCCGCGCAGATTCGCCGCGGCGGAATCGGTCGGTGCGAAACACCATTTGCAAAGCGGATCGACCAGGCGGCGGTTCATTTCTTCCGGCCACGGCGCGTCGAAATCGTACGTGCGCAGGCCGGCTTCGACGTGCCCGACCGGCACGCGCTCGTAAAACGCGGCCAGCGCGCTGGCCAGACAGGTCGTCGTATCGCCGTGGACGAGCACGATGTCCGGTTTCGCCTGGCGGATGGTGTCGCGCACGCCGATGACAATGCGCGCGGTGAGCCCCGCTAAATCCTGTCCCGGCGTCATCAAATTCAAGTCAATGTCCGGCATCAGATCGAACATCGCCAGCGCCTGATCGAGCATCTCGCGGTGCTGCGCGGTCACGCAGAGGATCGTGCGCCAGTCCTTGCGCGCGCGCAAGGCGTGGACGACCGGCGCCATTTTGATGGCTTCGGGCCGTGTGCCGACGATGATAAGGATGGTATTCATGCGCGCGCTATTTGTTCGAATGTTTACTATATCCGCCGCTGGTGTAATCTCTATGCATGATTAAGTTCTGCCTTGTCACTTTGACTTTTACAGCCGCGGTATCCGCGCTCTCAGCCGACTCCATCTCCGCCCTCACCGCCAAAGGCGAGCGCGTCGAAGGCCCAATCTCGAATGCGAACGGAAACTGGCGAATCGGGCCGAATAATTACGCGATCAAAGACATCCTCCTCATCCGCTTCGCGCCGGACCCGCCGCCGGCACGCGTCGATTCCGGCATTTTTCTGCGCGGCGAATCGATGCTTACCGGCACGCTGCTGACCATCATCGGCGAGCAAGCGGAAGCGGCCAGTTCCGCGTTTGGGAATTTGAAACTCAAGCGCGATGACATCGCCGGCGCGTTTTTTCCGCTGCCGTCCGGGCAAACTGAAAACATGGCCGCGCTCGCGCATTATTCCGGCGTGCTGGCCGCGACTCTGAATTCATACGGCGCGCCATTTTCGCCGGGCAGCCTCTGCCGCGTGCGCTTCGCGGGATTGGACGAGATGCTCGCCGACAAACTCATGCGCGTCGGCACCGATCAGATTCTGCTCACGACAAAAAGCAAATCCATCGAGACAGTGAAGCGCCAGTTCGTGCGCATGATCGAATTGAGCGTCCCCCCCTCCCCCGCTCCGCCGGCCGATGACGAGAAACTCGGTCCTGAAGTAATCGTGCGCCTCAAAGCCGGCGACTTGCTGCGCGGCCGCGTCGTGAAACTCAGCGATAACGCGCTGACATTGAAGACCGAGTTCATGGGCGAGAGGAACATTCCGCGCCCGCTGCTGGCGGCGCTGTTTCTCGCCGGCGGGACGCTCGATAATCCCAGCGGCGCGACGTGGCTTTCCGCAATCAAGCCGGCGAAGTCGATTCACACGCCCGTCTTCGACGCCGAATTTCCCGCGCGCGCCGATGCCTCCGTCGATGGCGGCGACATGCAAGTGCAAGGCGTGCCGCTCGAACGCGGCATCGGCGTGCATTCGAAATCCGAACTCGTCTTCGCGCTCGACGGCGCGCCGCGGCGCTTCGTGACGCTCTGCGGCATCGATGCCGAAACTGGCGGCCGCGGCGGCGTGACCGCGCGCGTGCTGGCCGACGGCAAGGAAGTGTGGAAGTCCGGCGAAATCACCGCGAAAGATCCCGCGCAATTGGTCAGCGTCGATTTGGGCGCGGCGAAAACGCTGACGCTTTACGTCGATTACGGCAGCGACAACGACGACAGCGGCGACCATTTCGATTGGGGTTGGGCAGCGGTCATTAGGAATTGACTGGTGGGGCAGACATTCCAGTCTGCCAAGCGTGGCATCCGGCAGGCAAGAATGTCTGCCCGACGAAATCGAGTTAAAACCCATGTCCTCCATCTCTCTCGCCCTAATCCAAATGTCCTGCTCGCCAGACACCAGCGCCAATCTGACGAAAGCCCTCGACCGCATCGCCGAAGCCGCCTCACGCGGCGCGCAACTCGTCTGCCTTCAGGAATTGTTTCGCTCTCAATACTTTTGCCAGAGCGAAGACGACACTTGTTTCGCGCTCGCCGAACCGATTCCGGGTCCCACGACTGAAGCGCTCGCCAAAGCCGCCGCCGCTCACCGCGTCGTGCTGATCGGCGGAAGCATTTTCGAAAAGCGCACCGATGGCCTCTACCACAATGTGACCGTCGTCTTCGATCGCGACGGATCGCTCGCGGGAATTTACCGCAAGATGCACATCCCCGACGACCCGTGCTACTACGAGAAATTCTATTTCACGCCCGGCGACGCCGATCCCGGTTTTCGCGCGATCGATACGTCGCTCGGCAAAATCGGCGTGCTGATTTGCTGGGATCAATGGTACCCCGAAGCCGCGCGCCTCGCCGCGCTCAACGGCGCGCGAATTCTATTTTATCCGACCGCCATCGGCTGGCACCTCGCCGATTCTCCTGAAACCAAACGCGAACAGGCCGACGCCTGGGAACTGATTCAGCGCTCGCACGCTGTCGCCAACGGCTGCTTTGTTTGTGCAGTCAACCGCGTCGGCGCCGAATCGAATCTCGATTTCTGGGGCGGTTCGTTCGTCGCAGATCCCTTCGGAAAAATCATCGCGAAAGCCTCGCACGACCACGAAGAAATCGTCTTCGCCGACTGCGACCTGTCCCGCATCGACTGGACACGCCGACATTGGCCGTTCCTGCGCGACCGCCGCGTGGACGCCTACGGAAATTTGACGCGCAGATTTCTCGATTAAATTTTGTTGAAGCTCACCGAATTTCGTAAAGGGCTGACTTCTGATCCTGACCCCTGACACCCCTGACTCCTGACCCCTATTCCTTCACCGCCTCTACCAATTCATCCGTCATATTCAGCGATGAATGCACCGCATTCACGTCGTCGTGCTCGTCGAGCCGCTCCAGCAGCGTCAGCACTTTCTTCCCCGTTTCAATATCCACGTCCGTCTCGTTGTCGGCGATGAATTTCAGTTCCGCCATTTCCGTCGGCAATTTCGCCGCGTCCAGCGCCTTGCGCACCGCGTCGAAATTCTCCGGCGGCGTCAGGATTTCGTACGTGTCGCCGTGCGTGCTCAAATCGTCCGCGCCGGCGTTCAAGACCAATTCCATCAGCGCGTCTTCCGCAATCTTGTCGCTCTTCACCGCGATCACGCCGCGACGTTTGAACATCCACATCACCGCGCCGCTTGCGCCAATTTTCCCGCCGCCTTGTTCGAAAAGTTTCGAAATTTCCGGGCGCGTGCGATTAATGTTGTCGGTGAGCGTCTCGACCACAATCGCTACCCCAGCCGGCCCGTAGCCTTCGTAGGTGACTTCCTGCATCTTCTCGCCTTCGATCAAGCCCGCGCCCTTCTTGACGGCGTGATCGATCTTGTCCTTCGGCATCGACGCCGCGCGCGCCAGCTCAATCGCGTGCCGAAGCCCGAAATTCGAATCCGGGTCCGGGCCCTTGCGCGCCGCGATCATGATGTTCTTCGAAAGCTTCGCGAACTGCGTCGCGCGCCTGGCGTCCTGCTTGCCCTTGCGCACCGCGATGTTCGCCGAGTGTGAATGTCCAGCCATGAAAACCCCGAATTCAAAATTCAAAATTTAAAATGCAAAATTATCTAAGGAATTCGAAATACGCCAATGCAGACAGCGAACAAACTGCCCATGACAGTTCTTCGCCGTTCAATTTTGAGTTTTGAGTTTTGAATTTTGAATTAGTCCTTCTTCTCCGGTTTGATCAGCGACTTCAAATACTTCGACCACAGCGGCAGCACTTCGTCCGGGTCCGCGTCCTTCTGCAAAACTTCCACCGAAAGATAGCCGCGGAAATTTCCCGACTTCAACACGTCCACCACCTGCGCCATCGGCACGAAGCCTTCGCCCGGCTCGCACGGCATCAGTTTGGTCCGGTCGTCGTTGAACGCGCAATCGTGAATGTGAACGTGCCGCACGTGATCGCAGATCGCGTCGTACGTGTCCTCAACCGATTCCAGCACGCGCATCGGATGCAGCACGTCCCACAACACGCCCAGTTTCGGCGAGTACACCTGCTTCAACACTTCGGTGATGTACTTCGAATGGCTGAACGCGCCGTGCGTTTCGACCAGCAGCATCGAGCGCAGTTTTTCCTTCTCCGCGTATTCCGTGCATTCGTCGATCGCTTCGGCCACGTAATCGATCACGCCCGTCGCTTCGAGATTGTGCGGAATTTCGCCGCCGAAGACGCGCAGGTACGGCGCGCCGATCGAATCGGCCATGCGCAATCCGTTTTTCACATTGGCAATCGTTTTTTCGCGGTCAACGAGATCGGGGCTGGAGAATGAATAGGAGGTTGCGATGCAGGATACGGCGAGGTTTGCGGCGTCGAATTGTTTGCGGACTTCGTTGATCTGCTCCGGCGAACTGTCGATCTCGACGCCGTGCAGATGGCCTTTCCCGACGCGCAATTCCACGCCGTCGTAGCCGTAAGTCTGCATGCCGTCCACAATGGCCGCCACGGTCCATTCGGGACAAACCCAGGTCGTAAAGCTCAGCTTCAAATTGTGTGTGGTCGCGTATGCAATCGCCATGTCAGCGTTTCGCCCCCAAAAATTCCGGAGAATCCGGTCCAATAAAAAACACTTCCCCCACGGGACATCTCGTGCCCCACGGGGGACGCGCGACTGGCCTTCACATGCAAGGCCGAAATACTATAGTAACGCGCGGCGATGCAGTCAAGCGAAACGCGAATGGAAATGCGTTGTCTTTGCGCTGCAAAGTTATTTCAATTTACCAAACCCGTCGGATTTTTCGAGCTATGGCGAAGCGCCGCCGTTCCCCTCTCCCTCCGGGAGAGGGCCGACGAGCGCGGCCGTTTGCACTCGCGGGGTGAGGGGAAGCGCTGGCCAACTTCGCGCGTCGCACAAATCAAAACTGCTCCGCGTTCGCCTTCTCCTTCGGATCGTTCGCCTTCTTCAAATTCTCCTGCTCCTTAAGCTGCCGTTCCGCCTCCGCGTGCTGCTCGCGCATTTCCTTGATCCGCTCCAGTCCCAGCCGCGCCGCCCGCACCACCGCTCGGTCCTTGTCCTTCAACATCGCCTCCGCAGCCGTCATGATCGCCGCGTCCATCAGATGCCGCTCGCTCAACAAAATATCGATCGCCATCATCCGCACGGCGTAATGCTCGTCCTTCAGCAGTTCCAGAAATTCCGCGCGAGCTTCCGGCGTCGTATCGAGTTCCTGCAGCAACCCGTTTACGAACTCGCGAAGCGGTTTAGCGAGCGCCGTTCGCAGCACCGCCGCCAGCGGTTTGATCGACTCGACGCCAAGTTCCGTCAGCGCGATTTGAACGTGCTCCATCTTCTCCTGCATCTCGGCGCCGAGCGTCCCGTCAGGCTCGAATTTAATCTTCGGAATCTCCGCCGCCCACTCCTGCGCCGGCCGCCCCTCGAAAACCGCCGCTTCCTGCGAGAAAGCGGAAAACGAAACCAACGCCAGCAGTACGATCGTCAGCGCGCGCATGGAAGAGACTCCTTTCGCGATTTTTATTCAGGACGCTGTCCTGTTTCGCCGAATACGACGCGCGAGTCTGCGTTCTACTGCTAAATTTTTTTCGAAGAATCCGTTGTTGGCTGCAATCGGCCTGCTACCAGAAATACGAGCGTAAAAAGTTGCATGAAGAAGATTGCTCGCAACATCTGGAGAATCTGCCCGTCCGTTGATTTTTCAAAATACAGACTGCGTATCAAGCTGGTAAGCATGAGTGTGCCAAATCCAACGCTCGATAATAGCAACGCGATTAATCGAAGCATCTTCATAAGCGCCTCGTAGCAGATATCCCGTCAGCTTTTACGCCTACTCCTACGCCATCGGCGTCTCTCCCGCCTTCGGCGGATTCTCCACCCCCACCGCCGGCGCCACGCTCGGATTCAGCGGCGTCTCCGCAATCGCCGGAGCCGTCTTCGCCGCCTCAATCAACTCCTCGCCCTTCTTCGGCTCGGCCTTCGGAGCCGGCGCGGCGGCCTTCGGTTCTGCCTTCTTTTTCTTCTTCTTGCGATCCTTCTTGCCCGTCTCGCGCTTCGCCACTTCTGCTTCGCACAATTCCCACAGCACCAGCGTCGAATTGTCGCCCAGCCGCGTGCCGTAGAATTTCGAGCGGTTGATCTTCTTCCCGCGCGGCAAATCCGCCTGCACCTGGCGGATCGTCGTCGGCAGGCGCAAAATGCGCGTGTACCCGCCGATGCGGTCCTTGAAGCGCTCCTTCAATTCCTCGAAGATTTTCTTCACCGTCTTCTTCGCCTGCACCGTCGAGCCCAGTTCGCTGATCGCCAGCCGCCGGTGATGTGGCGTGCCCTTCTTCCCGAGCGTGATCAACTGCTCGGCCAAGGGCTTGGCGGCTTTCGCTTTTTGGATGGTCGTGCGAATGCGCCCATGCTCCACCAGATTGATGACCATGTTCCGCATCGTCGCCAACCGGTGCGCCGGCTTGCGGCTCAGACTCTTTACGTTGCTCAAATGACGCATGTCATACTCCGAAAAGCGTTACACGTTACACGTTAAACGTTACACGTTCCGTCAAATCGCGCGTCGGAAAACGTATAGCGTTTAACGTTTAACGTGTAACGGTCGTTAGAATTATTCCCCCGCCGGCACGCCCACTCCCGCTTCCTCCGGCACTTCCATGCCGAACGACAACCCCATGTCGCCCAGCTTCTTTTTGATTTCCTTCAAACTCGTCTTGCCGAAATTCTTGATCTTCAGCACGTCGGCTTCGGTGAGCTTCACCAGATCGGCGAGGATCTGAATGTTCGCCGCGGCCATGCAATTCTCCGCGCGCACCGACGGCTCCAACACGCTGACGGGCTGCTTGAGTTTCTCGCGCAGCTCGCGCACGTTGTTGTCTTCGCCGCCTTCGACCAGCGCGCCGGCCGCCACGCCCACGCCTTCGGTCGCGATCTGCTTGCCCAGCTCGAAGTACTTCACGAACGGGTTGAAGTGCTTGCGCAGGATCGTCGAGGCCTCGACCAGCGCCATCTCCGGCGTGATCGTGCCGTCGGTCCAGATTTCCAGCGCGAGCTTGTCGTAATCGGTCTGCTGGCCGACGCGCGTGTTGTCCACCTTGTAGCGCACGCGCTTAACCGGCGTGTAAATGCTGTCCACCGGAATCACGCCGACGAGTTGATCCGGAACGATGTTCTCTTCCGCCGTGCGATAGCCGCGCCCTTTGCGCGCAGTCAGCTCAAGATCGAAATGGATGTCGTCCGTCAGGTTGCACAGCACCAATTCCGGATTGACGATCTCGAAGCGCTCGTTCTTCGCGATGTCGCCGGCCTTCACCGGCCCCTTCGATTTGCGCTCGATCTTCAACACGACCGGCTCGTCCGTATAAAGCTTCAGCCGCATTTCCTTGATGTTCAACACCAAATCCGTGACGTCTTCATACAAGCCCGGAATGGCGGTGAACTCGTGCGAAATTTGCGTCGTCTTGTGCTTGCCGTCATCTCCCTTGTGCCCGACTTCCAGGCGCAGCGACATGACCGCGGCGCCCTCGAGGCTCGAGAGCAGCACGCGCCGCAGCGAGTTTCCGATCGTGACTCCATAGCCGCGCTCGAAAGGTTCGGCGTCGAACATGCCGTACTTGTCGGTGGCAGTTTCCTTGTTCAGCGTAACGTGGGTGGGCAGTTCAAAACCGCGCCAGCGAATGCGCATGGGTAACCCTCGTGTTCCTCTGTTTTTTCGTCGGCGAAACCTTTCCGGGCGTGCGCAGAGGAAGAGCGCGCGCTCGAACGCGGTGAGATTTCGCAACCATCACAAGGCCGCCGGCCCTTCGCCGCATCCGCGCGGCATTCGGAACCGAGACCTGTACCGCCGGCGTCTCGCCGGCGAGTTTCTCAAAATTACGTTCGGGCCGGCGGGACGCCGGCGGTACAAATTTTACTTCGATAACAATTCCACAATCAACTGTTCCTGAATCGGGATCGACACGTCTTCGCGCGTCGGCATACCAACCACTTTGCCGCCCATGCTGTCCTGATCCAGCGCCAGCCACGACGGACACTGCCGGCCTTTGGTCTCGTCCGCGCGCGTCTTCACACGCTTCTGGCTTGTTGCCGCGCCGCGCGCTTTGATCTCGTCGTTCTGCTCGACCGAATAGCTCGGCACGTTCACGCGCTTGCCGTTGACGTTGATGTGCCCGTGCGTAATCAACTGGCGAGCTTCCGCGCGCGACATCGCCCAACCGAGTTTGAAGACCACGTTGTCAAGCCGCCGCTCGAAGATCGTCATCAGCGTCTCGCCCGTGTTGCCTTTGCTGCGCGACGCGATCGCGAAGTAGCGCCGGAACTGTTCTTCGAAGACGCCGTAGAAGCGCTTGACTTTCTGCTTCTCGCGCAAGCCTTCGCCGTAGGAGGAAACTTTGCCGCGCCGGACGGACACATTGCCCGGCGGATAATCGCGGCGCGCGATCGCGCATTTCTCGGATTCGCAGCGCACGCCTTTCAAGAATAACTTCATGCCTTCACGGCGGCACAACCGGCACTTCGGTCCCGTGTAACGGCCCATTCGTTTAAAACTCCAAACTCCCTAGTTGCGCGACCGTACCGCCGGCGTCCCGCCGGACAGTTGACTTTTCGCGCTGCGCATTGTCGTTACGGCGGCCCAGCTTTTCGTAGGACGGGCTGCCAGCCCGTCCATTCGAATAACATGGAGCCCGTCTTCAAAAGTACCCCACACATCCAAACCCGGAAGACGCGACGCGCTAAAGCCGTGCGGCGTTTGGATGAATTCGTTTGTATTCCCGCCTTTAGGCGGAAGAACGCTGACAAAATCTGACGCGCTGCAAGAAGTGGACGCCCTTCCGCCTAAAGGCGGGACTACGAACAATCACACTCTCCGCCGTTTCCGCGGCCGGCACCCATTATGCGGCAGCGGCGTGACATCCTCGATCGCACGCACGTTCAACCCCGCCGCCTGCAACCCGCGGATGGCCGATTCGCGCCCCGATCCCGGACCCTTCACGCGCACTTCCACTTCCTTCATGCCCATTTTGATCGCTTTTTCAGCGACCGCTTCGGCCGTTCGCTGAGCGGCGAAAGGCGTGCTCTTGCGAGCGCCTTTGAACTTCACCGTCCCCGCCGAATCCCAGCACAGCGTGTCGCCGCCGGTGTCGCTGATCGAAATGATCGTGTTGTTGAACGTCGCCTGCACATGCGCCACGCCCCGCACCACGCTGCGTTTGATCTTCTTTTTCTTGTACGCTTTCGCCATGAAAACCCCATTCAAAATTCAAAATTCAAGATTCAAGATTCAAGGCAGCGTCCGCGCAACTTTGAATTTTGAATCTTGAATCTTGAATAATCTGTTATCGCATTTCCTTCACCGACCGCTTGACCGCCACTGTCTTCTTCTTCCCCTTGCGGGTGCGCGCGTTGGTGCGCGTGCGCTGGCCGCGCACAGGCAGCCCTTTGACGTGCCGCGAACCGCGGTAGCAGCCGATCTTCTTCAAGCGCAGAATCGCCTGCTGGACCTTGCGGCGCAGCGCGCCTTCGACCGGCCCGGAGCGCCCGTCCTTGATCACTTCGTCGTTGTAATTCTTGTCGATGAACGACGCGATGCGCGCGATCTCGTCGTCCTTCAAATCGCGAGCGCGCGTGTTCGGATTGATCCCCGTCTCTTTCAGAATCTGCTTGGCGCGATACTGCCCCACGCCATACAGATACTGCAACGAAATCTCAATCCGCTTTTCGGTGGGGATGTCTACACCCATTATACGAGGCATTCGCTTTACCTTTCGCTAGTAGCACGGGCTTTTAGCCCGTGGATGTCAAAGCTCAAACATTGGACCTTGAATCTCGAATCTTGAATTCGCCGTTACCCTTGCCGCATCTTGTGCCGCGGATCCGAACAGATCACCCGCAGCCGCCCCTTGCGCCGCACAATCTTGCAGTTCTCACATCTTCGCTTCACCGACGGTCTGACTTTCATTGCAAACTCCCGAATGTGGAATATGGAATGTGGAATGTAGAATGTGGCGTTTGCAATTCCACATTCCATATTCCAAATTCCACATTCCGTCCGTCACCCTCTAAACACGATGCGCCCCTTCGTTAAATCATACGGCGACATCTCCACCTGCACGTGATCGCCCGGCAGAATCTTGATGAAGTTCATCCGCATCTTGCCGGAAACGTGAGCGAGGATAATGTGGCCGTTGGGCAGCTCGACTTTGAACTGCGTGTTCGGCAACGCTTCCTTCACGGTCGCTTCCACTCGAATGGGGTCTTCTTTTGCCATGACGCCGTTTCAAAAAAATGTTCAAAAACACACCGCCCGCGCGCCGCCTTCAATCGATTCGCGCTACGATATGGAAGCCAGCTACTTTACAGGCAGTCTGCCCGCTGTCAATCCTTTTACCGCAAAAATCCAGCCAAAAATTAGGAGATAGGAGTCAGGAGATAGGAGTTAGGAGTTTCGATTCCGAAATCCGTTCCCTTTCAATCAGCTCCCCTGCGGAATCAGGTCGCCAAATTCCCTCGCGGTCTTAACCCAAAGTCGAACCGCCACCATTGTATTTCTTATTGCAGAGCGCCTTGATTTCCCGTGCGCCACGCATCCCGGCAACTTTGGAACACTCGCAACGAAGACACCATCATCGGGGCTCCACTGAATCTCTATCCGGTACTTGCGCATTCACTTCTGTTCTCCTAACTCCTAACTCCTATCTCCTATCTCCTGCCGTCAAGGCAGCGTCATGATCTCAATCCGATCCCCCATGATCGCCACCGTGTGCTCGAAATGCACCGACCGGCTCCCGTCTTTCGTCAGCACCGGCCACGTATTATCCTTCGACTCCACCTCGGCCTTGCCTTCGTTCACCATTGGCTCAATCGCGATCACCATCCCAGGCTTGAGCGTCTTGTTCATCATGATCGCCGTCGATTTGGCGTCCACGTAATTGGGCACCTGCGGCTCTTCATGCAGCGCCATGCCCACGCCGTGCCCGACGAATTCGCGCACCACCGAATACCCGCGCCCTTCAACCAGCGTCTGCACCGCCGTCGCGATATCGTTGATCTTCCCGCGCGGCTTGGCCGCTTCGATCCCCGCCCACAACGCCTCTTCGCCCGCGACCAGCAAGCGTTTCGCCGCCGGATCCGGCTCGCCGATCGGAAATGTCCACGCCGAATCGCCGATGTATCCATTCAGCGAAACGCCGACGTCGATCGACACCAGATCGCCTTCCTCCAGTTCCTCGTCGTTGGGCACTCCGTGGACCACGCACTCGTTCACCGACGCGCACAGGTTCGCCGGAAACGGTTTCTTTCCGGGAAACGCATAGCCCAGAAACGGCGACTTCGCTTTGTAGCGCGCGATCAATTCGCCCACGGCCTGATCCATCGCCAAAGTGGACGACCCCGGCACCGCCAGCTTTCGGATCACCTCCAGACACTCCGCCGTGATCCTCCCCGCCTCGCGGATCATCGCTATCTGGCGCTCGGAATATAAAATCTGTGCCACGTCACTCCGTACTCATCGTTTGTAGTCCCGCCTTTAGGCGGAATGCGCGCCCGCTTCGGTCAGCCCGCCAACTTCTGTCAGCGCCCTGCCGCCTAAAGGCGGGACTACGAACGCATTACTTCTTCGCCCATTCTCCGCTGGTGACAATCCCGCGATCCTCGCGCACTTCCTTCAAAATCACCGCCGCCACTTCGTCCAAATCCCCGCTGCCCGGCACTTTCACCAGCCGATTCCGCCGCGCATAAAATTCCACCAGCGGCGCCGTGTCCTTCCAATACTGCGCCTGGCGCACCTTGATCGTCTCCGGCTTGTCGTCCTCGCGAATTTCCAATTTCTTCCCGCACAGATCGCACACGCCCGCCACTTTCGGCGGCTTGCTCGTCAAATTGTACACCGCCCCGCACAACGGGTCCGGACAACTGCGCCGCTGCGACAAGCGCTCTTGAATCACGCTGTCCGGCGTGTCAATCAAAATCACTAAATCAATGCTCTCGCCGCGCGCGTTCAAGACCTTCTTAAGCGCTTCGGCCTGATTCAACGTCCGCGGGAATCCGTCCAGCACGTACCCGCCGGGTCTGTTCTTCTTCGCCGCGTCAATCGCCTCCACCAACACATCCACAACCACTTCGTCGGGCACCAGCTTTCCCGCTTCCATGTATGGCTTCACGGTTGTGCCCACCGGCGTGCCGTTGGCCACCGCCTCGCGCAGCAAATTCCCCGTCGCCAAATGTGGAATGTTCAACGCATCGCAGAGCAACTGAGCCTGAGTGCCCTTGCCCGCGCCGGGAGGACCCAGCAGTACGATACGCTTGTCAGGCATAAACGAAGAACCGTTAAACGTTACACGTTAAACGTTAAACGTTGAGCGTTCAACGCAAACGTTGCGCGACGCAACGTGTAACGTTTAACGTGCAACGATTAACGGCATTTAGCGTCGTCCCTTTATCTTCCCGCCGCCCTTCATGAAGCCCTCATACCGCTCCATCAAAAGATGCGACTCGATGCGGTTGACCACGTCCAGCGCCACGCCGACCACGATCAGCAAGCCCGTGCCTCCGAAGAAGCTCGAAATGTCTTCGTCCACCCGCATCGTGTTCGAAATCACCGCCGGCACCATCGCCACGATCGCAATCATAATCGCACCCGCCAGCGTGATCCGGTTCATCACGCTTTCCAGATAATCGCGCGTGTCGTTGCCCGGCCGAATGCCCGGAATAAACATGCCGTACGACTTGAAATTCTCCGCATGCTCCTTCGGGTCGAACAACACCGCCGTGTAAAAGTACGAGAAGAAAATGATCAGCATGATTTCGCCGGTCACGTACAGGAACGATCCGCGCTGAATGAAGCCGACCAGGCCGTGGATGAAGGAATTGTTGAGCCCGCCCAGCATGCTGGGCAGCACAATCAGCGACTGCGCGAAGATAATCGCGATCACCCCCGACGCATTGAGCTTCAACGGCAGCCAATGCTGCTGCTTGAACCCCATCGCCGTGCGTTTGGGTGTCTGCATCGGGATGCGCCGCTCGGCCTGCGTGATGAATACCACCGCCATCACCATCACCACGAACAGCACCACCAGCATGAACACATTGCTCGGCCCGATCTTCGACGCCTCGGCCGCGTCCAGCGAGGTGTCGAAGCGCGACGCGATGTGGCTGAGCGCCACCGGCAGACGCGCCAGGATCCCGATCTGGATGATCAGCGACGTGCCGTTGCCCAACCCGAACTCGTCGATCTGATCGCCGATCCAGATCAAAAACGTCGTCCCCGCCGTGAGGATAAACGTGGCCACGAACATGAACCAGGTCTTGTCCCAGATCACTTTCGGCTTATTGTTGAACGTGCCGCTGGCCAGGTTCGAACAGATGATGATCGCTTGGACCAGACACAGCAACACCGCCGCATAGCGCGTCCATTGCGTGATTTTGCGCCGCCCGCTTTCGCCCTCTTTTGACACTTTTTGCAAAGCGGGCACAATTGCGGTCAGTAATTGAAAAATGATGGAGGCGGAAATGTAGGGCATGATGCCCAACGCCAAGACTGACATCTTGGACAACCCGCCGCCAGAAAACATGTCCAAAACGCCCAGAAATTCGCCAAAACCCGACCCCCGCTGCTCGGCCATCGCGCCCGACACAGCGTCCAAATTCACGCCCGGCAATGGGATGAAGACTCCCACCCGGCACAAGGCCAGCAGGCCCAGCGTGATCAGGGTTTTTCTGCGAAGTTCAGGAATTCTGGCGATGTTGGCGAATGCCGAAAACATGCCGGTTTCCTCAAGTAGAACGAAGCGACTGCTTCAGTTCAAGCCACACTTATACTGCACACTTTTAAAGACCATTTGTCATTTGGCAGTTGTGATTTGTCATTTGTCATTTTTAAATGCGCGGTCGTCGCCGCATGAAATGACAATTCAAAAAATCATAAACCGCCGCACGCAGCCGCTTTTAAATGACAAATCACAAATGACAAATGCCAAATGACAAATAAATCTGTTCCCTACGCCTTCGCGTCCCTCGTTCGTAGTCCCGCCTTTAGGCGGAAACGCGCTGACAATCCAAGCGCCGCATTCCGCCTAAAGGCGGGACTACAAACAATCCGCTACGCCTTCGTCTCAGGCGCCTTGCCCTCATCCTTGTGCTTTTCAGTCTTGGCCGGCTTGGCCTCGCCCACAGGCTTGCCTTCCCCGCCTTCGACCTTCGGCTTGGCCTCACCCTTCGGCTTCTCAGCGCCGCCCTCGGCCGGTTTCGCCGCGTGCTTTTCACCCTTAGGCTTCTCGGCACCGCCCTCCGCCTTCGGCTT
>Ga0070731_10000732_pt1 | contig 39713 bp, 33 predicted proteins | sample Coa_R1_2_FD_66448 | JGI IMG/M metagenome (GOLD analysis project Ga0070731, IMG submission 66448) | Surface soil microbial communities from Centralia Pennsylvania, which are recovering from an underground coalmine fire - Coalmine... | ecosystem: Environmental > Terrestrial > Soil > Unclassified ...
GGGCGGCGAGCAGATCCGACTGGCTCTGCAGCCAGTCCTTGAGGGAACCGGCCTGGGCCGTATAGAGCTCGTGCTGGCGCTTCTCGCTTGCTTCCGCCAGCGACAGCTGGGCGCGCGCTGTGCCGAGTCCCGCCACCGCACCGATGAGATCGTTCTGTCCCTGTGCGAACTCGGAGGATTCGACCGCCATCAATGGCGCGTCCCTGCGCACCACGTCCCCCAGCTTGGCGAAGAGCCTGGTCACCCGGCCGGTATACGGCGAGAACACCGGAGTATTGGCCTCGTCGTTAAAGGCAATATTGCCGTCGGTCTCGAGGGTGCTCCTGAAATTCATGGTGTGCACCGGCTCGACATTCAGCCCCGCCAATTGCGATTTCGTAGGGCGAAACGCGTCGGAGGAAGCGGCCGGCTTCGGCTCTTCCTTAGCGTTTGCGCCGCCGAAGACGCCGGAATGGGCGCCAATCCATCCCAGACCGATCGCCAAGGCGGCCAGAGTTAGCGCTAGGACGATTGCCCGCTTGCTGCGAGAAATTTGCATATGATTCAGGACATCCGATCCGATTCAACTTTCGCTGGCGTGGGGGTCCCACTTCGGCAGCACGTAGCCGAGGCCGCGCACCGACTTGATGCGGATGCCCGCCGGGTTCAGCTTTGTGCGCAGCCGGGACATGTAGACATCGACGGCGGTGGGCGAGACCTTGTCGTCAATTCCGGCGATATCGCGACGGATGGTCTCCTTGGACAGAATCCTTCCCGTCCGCGTAAGCAGGACCTCAAGCAGGGACCACTCGCGCCGCCCAAGGTCGAGCGGGCTGCCGTTTAAATATGCGCGGAAAGCTTCCCTGTCCAAAATGAGCGGGCCGTAAACCAGCCTGACCGGATTCGCATCGCCTACGCGGCGCGCCAGAACGTGCATTTGCTCGGTAAACGCGCGCATGTCGACCGGTTTTCCCAGGAAAACGTCGGCCCCGAGCTTGAAGCTCCTTTTGCGGTCTTCCGCGTCATCCAGCGCGGTAAGCATCATCACAGGCAGCGTCAGTCCGCTCGCGCGCAGGCGCGAAAGGACTTCGAATCCATCGATCCCGGGCAGATCGACATCCAGCACGAGGATGTCGGGCAGCATCGAGCCGACTGCCGCGAGCGCCTCCTCGCCGGAACGAGCAACAGTAACCTTCATCAACTCCCTCATGAGAGAGCGCGCGAGCGCTGATGCAAGCGCGTCGTCGTCCTCGACCAGCAGAACGTGAAGTTCGTTGGACACGGTTTCGAACGCAGGCCTCCTCGACTTTCCTTGCGCGACACTACGCGCAATCACTTGCCTGCACCTGTCCCCGGCCTTGCTCAGACCTGACCAGGGCCTGCCAGAACCTGACTCGAATCTTTCATCAACATCAACCTGGTTTCCAAGGCTCGCAAACCGATCGGAACGCGATCGAGGGTTTGTCGCAGCGCTTAACCCGCCGACAGGGAAACTGCGCGTTCCGCTGCCGACGTTTCCCGGCAAAGACTGTCAACCGGGCCAGGGGATGGAGCGTTACCTCGGGGCTAGTTCCAACGGCTATCTTCACCTAACGATTTGATTTAATGGAGATTAATTCATGAAAAGACTTATTGCCGCTCTTCTGGCCGCTGTGTTTGCATGCGTGACCGTCACGGCGATGGCCGCTGACGAGATGAAGAAAGACGATATGAAAAAGGGCACAACGCACAAGGCGAAGAAGAGCACACCAAAGAAAAGCACGATGAATAAAGACAACATGAAAAAGGACGACACGAAGAAGTAAGGCAACACACGGAAAAAAAGGCAGGGCTAGCCCTGCCTTTTTTTAGGGCTTGACGATGCCCAGGTCGATGAGGCAGCGCGCGGTGTCCACGATGCTCTCTTCGATGGGCCGCGTGGCCCAACCGAGCACGGCCTTGGCGTGCGACGCGTCCTGGTTGCGCACCGAACCCAGTTCCCCCACCACGGCTCTGGCCAGCGGATTGAAAAGCGCTGCCAGGCGCACCAGCCAGTCGGGCACATTTCGGGTGGTGACTTTTTGCGCCTCGGGGCCGAGCTTGGCCCGCAGAATGTCGGCCACATCGCGCAGCTTGACGAAGCGCCCCGATGCAATGAAACGCTCGCCGGCCATGTTTGGGGCCTTCAGCGCGCGCACATGCAGATCGGCCACGTCGCGCACGTCCACCACGCCGAAGCCGAAGTCCGGGCAGGCGCCCAGCGATCCGTCGAGCAGCCTGCGCAGGATCACGACCGATGCCGAATAATCCGCGCTCCATACCGGCCCCAGAACTACCGAAGGGCAGATGCTGCAGTACTCCATGCCCCCGCCCTCGGCAGCCACCCAGTCGCGCGCGGCGCGTTCCGCCACGGTCTTGCTCCGGATGTATGGCGAGATCCCCGGCTTGGACAGATCGGTCCAATCGGCCTCGGTGAAGTTGTGCACGCCGCGGCCGCGGCCGTAGGAGATGGCCGCCACGGACGACGTCATCACGAAGCGCTTTACGCCCGCCGCCTTGGCTGCACGCAAGGCGCGCAGGGCGCCGTCGCGCGCAGGCACGACGAGGTCGTCGGCGTCCTTGGGCACGCCCGCAGGCAGGGGCGAAGCCAGGTGCGCGACAAAACCGCAGCCTGCCATGGCCTCCGCCCATCCGGCATCTGCATTCAGGTCAGCCGCAAAAAAATTTACGCGGCTGTTGTCGACGGCCAGCAGCTGCCGCACTGCGGATTCCCGGCCCAGGCTGCGCACGGTGGTATGCACCATCCAGCCCTCGGCCACCAGTTGCCGGATGAGGAAGCCCGCGATGTAGCCGCTGCCGCCCGAGACGAGTACGGTGCCTGCCATGGTTCGCGGCAACGCGCGCTACTCGAAGCGCACGTCGAGGATTTCGTATTGCTTCACGCCGCCCGGCGTCTGCGCGTCGACGATGTCGCCGATTTCCTTGCCGATCAGCGCGCGCGCGATCGGCGAGTTGATCGAGATGCGGCCCTGCTTGATGTCCGCCTCGTCGTCGCCCACGATCTGGTAAGTCGTGGGAGGTTTGCCTTTCTCCTCGAGTTCCACGGTAGCGCCGAACACGCAGCGGCCGTCGGAATCGACCAGCTTGGGGTCGATGATCTGCGCGTTGCCGAGTTTCGCCTCGAGCTCGGAAATGCGGCCCTCGATGAAGCCCTGCTGCGAGCGCGCGGCATCGTACTCGGCGTTCTCCGACAGGTCGCCGTGCGCGCGCGCTTCCGCGATCGCGGTGATCACGCTCGGCCGCTCGACCGCCTTCAGGCGCTGCAGTTCGGCGCGCAGCAACTCCGCGCCGCGCATGGTCATGGGTGTTTTTGCCATGGGCGAAGTTTAGTGCAGTTTGGCGTGCAGATCCTGCAACCGGTAGGGCTCGAGCGTGGCCAGCGCCTTCATCCCCGTGCAGGCGGCCCGGGCCCCGGCGATCGTGGTGTAGTAGGTGACCCGCTGCGCGAGGGCCGTGGTGCGGATCGAGCGCGAATCCGAAACGGCGGTGCGCGTGTCCTCCACCGTGTTGACGATGAAGCTGATGTCGCCGTTCTTGATCATGTCAACGATGTGCGGCCGCCCCTCGGCGACCTTGTTGACCAGCGTCACCGGCACCCCCTGCGCCGCCATGACCTGCGCCGTGCCGCGGGTCGCGATTACGGTGAAGCCCAGCCGCACCAGGTCGCCGGCGATGCCGGCCGCGATCTGCTTGTCGCCGTCGCGCACGCTGACGAAGGCGCGTCCTCCCTTGGGCAGTTTCACGCCGGCGGCGACCTGCGACTTGATGAAGGCCTCGCCGAAGGTTTCGCCCACCCCCATGACCTCGCCGGTGGACTTCATTTCCGGGCCGAGGATGGTGTCGACCCCGGGGAATTTGACGAACGGGAACACGGCCTCCTTGACCGAAAAGTACGGCGGCGCCACTTCCTTCGTCACCCCCTGCCTCGCCAGCGGGATGCCCGCCATGCAGCGCGCGGCGATCTTCGCCCAGGGAACGCCGGTCGCCTTGGAAACGAAGGGCACGGTACGCGAGGCGCGCGGGTTGACTTCCAGCACGTAGACCAGCGCTTCGCCGTTCTTTTTCTGGATCGCGAACTGCACGTTCATGAGGCCGACCACGTTCAACGCCTTCGCCATCAGCACGGTCTGGCGATGCAGCTCGCGCTGCAGGTCCGCGCCTATCGAGTGCGGCGGCAGGCAGCAGGCCGAATCGCCCGAGTGCACGCCCGCCTGCTCGATGTGCTCCATGATCCCCGCGATAAGCACGGCGGCGCCGTCCGACACCGCGTCCACGTCCACTTCGATTGCGTCCGACAGGTAGCGGTCGAGCAGCACCGGCGATTCGTTCGAAACCTTGACCGCCTCCTTCATGTACCGCTCGAGCTCCGATTGCTGGTGCACGATCTCCATCGCGCGCCCGCCGAGCACGTAACTCGGCCGCACCACTACGGGATAGCCGATCTCCTCGGCGAGCTTGAGGGCCTGCGGCGCCGAGCGCGCGGTGCGGTTGGGCGGCTGGCGCAGCCCGATCTTCTGCAGCAGCTGCTGGAAGCGCTCGCGGTCTTCCGCGGCGTCGATCATGTCCGCGCTGGTGCCGATGATCGGCACGCCGGCGGCGGCGAGATCGCGCGCGAGTTTCAGCGGCGTCTGGCCGCCGTACTGGACGATCACGCCGAAAGGCTTCTCCTTGTCGACGATTTCCAGCACGTCCTCAAGCGTCAGCGGCTCGAAGTAGAGCCGGTCCGAGGTGTCGTAGTCGGTCGACACGGTCTCCGGGTTGCAGTTGACCATGATGGTCTCGAAACCGTCCTCGCGCAGCGCCATCGCGGCATGCACGCAGCAATAGTCGAATTCGATCCCCTGCCCGATGCGGTTCGGCCCGCCGCCCAGCACGATGACTTTCTTCTTTCCGGTAGGCTCGGCCTCGCATTCTTCCTCGTAGGTGGAATACATGTAGGCGGTGCGCGTCGCGAACTCGGCGGCGCAGGTATCGACGCGCTTGTAGACCGGGCGGATGCCGAGGGCATGCCGCTTCTTCCTGATGAGCTTTTCATCCGAATTGAAGAGATAGGCCAGCCGGCGGTCGGAAAAACCCTTGCGCTTCAGCAGGCGCAGCTTGTCCGCGTCGATGTCCTCGAGCTTTTCGTCGTCCAGCTCCATCTCCAGGTCGACGATCTCCTTGATCTGCGCGAGGAACCAGGGGTCGATGTGCGTCAGGCGGTGCACTTCGTCCAGCGTGAAGCCGTTCTCGAATGCGTCGCCGACATACCAGATGCGCTCCGGCCCCGGGTCGCCCAGTTCCCGCTCCAGGGTTTCGCGGTCCCTGGTCTTCTGGTTGAGCCCGTCCACGCCGACTTCCAGGCCGCGCAGCGCCTTCTGGAACGATTCCTGGAAGCTGCGGCCGATGGCCATCACCTCGCCCACCGATTTCATCTGCGTGGTGAGCCGGTCGTTGGCCTGCGGGAATTTCTCGAACGCAAAGCGCGGCACCTTGGTCACCACGTAGTCGATGGTCGGCTCGAAGGACGCCGGCGTGGCGCCGCCCGTGACTTCGTTCGCGACCTCGTCCAGCGTGTAGCCCACCGCGAGCTTGGCCGCCACCTTGGCGATGGGAAAGCCGGTCGCCTTCGAGGCCAGCGCCGACGAGCGCGACACGCGCGGGTTCATCTCGATCACGATCATGCGGCCGTCAGCCGGGTTGATCGCGAACTGCACGTTGGAACCCCCGGTATCGACGCCGATCTCGCGCAGCACCGCGATGGAGGCGTCGCGCATGATCTGGTATTCCTTGTCGGTCAGCGTCTGCGACGGCGCCACCGTGATGGAATCGCCCGTGTGCACGCCCATCGGGTCGAGGTTCTCGATGGAGCAGACGATGATGCAGTTGTCCGCCTTGTCGCGCACCACTTCCATCTCGAATTCCTTCCAGCCGATCAGCGACTCCTCGATCAGCAGTTCGTGCGTCGGCGAGGCTTCCAGGCCGCGCTCGCAGATGGCGACGAATTCTTCCCGGTTGTAGGCGATGCCGCCGCCGGTGCCGCCCAGCGTGAAGGACGGGCGGATCACCACGGGGTAGCCGAGGCTCGCCTGCACCTGCAGCGCCTCTTCCATGGAGTGCGCGAGCGATGAGCGCGCCGAGGCAAGCCCGATGCGCGTCATCGCCTGTTTGAATTTCTCGCGGTCCTCGGCCTTGTCGATCGCCTCGCGCGAAGCACCGATCATCTCCACCTTGAATTTCTCCAGCACGCCGTTCCTGGCCAGGTCCAGCGCGCAGTTGAGCGCAGTCTGCCCGCCCATGGTCGGCAGCAGCGCGTCCGGGCGCTCCTTCTCGATGATGCGCGCCACCGTCTGCCAGATTATCGGCTCGATGTAGGTGGCGTCGGCCATCTCGGGGTCGGTCATGATGGTCGCCGGGTTGGAGTTCACCAGCACCACCCGGTAGCCCTCCTGCCGCAGCGCCTTGCAGGCCTGCGCGCCCGAATAATCGAACTCGCAGGCCTGGCCGATCACGATCGGGCCCGCGCCGATGATCAGGATGCTTTTTATGTCAGTTCTTTTGGGCATTCATCAACTCGGCGAACCGGTCGAACAAATATCCGATGTCATGCGGCCCCGGACTGGCTTCCGGATGTCCTTGGAAGCAAAACGCGGCACGGTCGGTGCGTGCAAGCCCCTGCAGCGATCCGTCGAACAGCGAAACATGCGTCGGCCGCAGATTCTTCGGGATGGTTTCCGGGTCCACCGCAAAACCGTGGTTCTGGCTGGTGATCACCACCTGTCCCGTGTCGAGATCCTTTACCGGATGGTTGGCGCCGTGGTGGCCGAATTTCATCTTCATGGTCTTCGCGCCCGAGGCCAGGCCCATCAGCTGGTGCCCGAGGCAGATGCCGAACACCGGGATGCGCGTGCTGTCGAGGATCTCGCCGATCGCCTCGACCGCGTAGTCGCAGGGCTCGGGATCGCCCGGACCGTTGGAAAGGAACACGCCGTCGGGGTTCATCTTCAGCACTTCGCGCGCCGGCGTCTGCGCCGGCACGACCGTCACCCGCGCGCCGCGCTCGACGAGGAGGCGCAGGATATTGCGCTTCACGCCATAGTCGTAGGCAACGACATGGAATTTCATCTCCGGGGATTTGCGGTGGCCTTTACCTAGCTCCCACTTCCCGTCGCTCCATTCGTAGGATTTTCCGGTAGTGACGACCTTTGCCAGGTCCATGCCCGCGAGGCCGGGAAATGCCTGCGCCTCGGCCAGCGCCTTTTTCTCGTCGACGTCGCCCGCCATCAGGCAGCCGTTCTGCGCGCCTTTCTCCCTCAGGATGCGCGTGAGCTTGCGCGTGTCGATCTCGGTGATCGCGACGATATTCTGTTCCTTCAGATAGGAACTCAAATCCTTCCGGCTGCGCCAGCTGGAGGCGAGCGGCGGCAGGTCGCGCACCACCAGGCCGGCTGCGTGCACTCTGGCGGCCTCCTCGTCCTCGGCGTTGACCCCGGTATTGCCGATGTGCGGATAGGTCAGCGTGACGATCTGGCGGCAGTACGAGGGATCGGTGAGGATCTCCTGGTAGCCCGTCATGGCGGTGTTGAACACCACTTCGCCCGCAGACAGGCCGCGCGCGCCGATGGAACGGCCCCGAAACACCGACCCGTCGGCAAGGACGAGGACGGCGGAATCGAGCGCTGGCACGGCAAACTCCCGGATTAGATGTGAAAAAGCGGAAGAGGCTTGCGCCCCTCCCGCTCATTTGAGCGGCAAATTATACCGCGCCAGCTACCGTAGGCCAAGCGCCACGGCAAGCCGGGCGCTACTTAAGGCCAAGCACGTCGTTCATGTCGTAGAGCCCCGCCTTCCTGCCCCGCAGGAACTTGGCGGCCCGCAGGGCGCCCAGCGCGTAGGTCATCCGGCTCTGCGAGCGGATGGTCACCTCGACCCGCTCCCCGGGGCCGGCAAAGATGACCGTGTGCTCGCCGACGATGTCGCCGCCGCGGATGGCATGGAAACCGATTTGCTTCGCCGGGCGCGCCCCGATGTCGCCTTCGCGGCCATGCTTTGCTTCCTTTTTCAGATTTCTCTTCAGTGCAGAAGCGATGATTTCGCCCAGTTTAAGAGCGGTGCCCGAGGGCGCGTCCACCTTCTGGCGATGGTGCGCCTCGACGATTTCGACGTCGTAGCCGTCGCCCAGGATACCCGCTGCGACCTCGGCCAGTTTGAACACCGCGTTCACCCCCACCGCGAAATTCGGCGACATCGCGACCGGGATCTTGCGGCCCGCCTGCAGGATGGCGCTCTTCAGCGTATCGGGGAACCCGGTGGTGCCTATTACGATCGCCTTTCCGAGCTGCGAGCAGACCTCGACGTGTTCGATGGTGCCTTCGGGGCGCGTGAAATCAATAAGCACGTCGCCCGCAGCAATCGCCTTGCAGATGTCCGATCCGACCTTGATGCCGCCAACGCTCGTTCCTACCGCGGGGCTGCCCTTGGCATCGAGCGCGGCCGCCAGCGCCAGCGATTTGTCGGCGAGCACGCCTTCGATGAGCGCCTGCCCCATCTTGCCGCCGGCGCCGGCAACCACGACCTTGATCGCCGCCGTCACAGGCCGATCTTTTCCAGCCAGCGGCCGAAGAATCCCTTCTCGCTGTCGCCGTCTGCGGCCTTCTTTTCCTCCGTATTCGGCGCAGGCGCGGGAGCCTCCGCCGGCTTCGGCTCCGGGGCGTCGCCCGCTGCGCTCCAGTTCTGGACCGGCACCTCGGGCTTGGCGGCGTCGGCGGCGGGCTTAGGCGCTTCCGTCGCTGGCTTGGCCGCCTCTGCAGCCGGCTTGGCAACCGAGGCAGGCGCGGCGTCCGCGGGTTTGGCCGAAGCATCGGGCTTCACTATCGGCTCGAAGCCGGTCGCCTGCGGCGCCGCAGCGCCTTCAGCCGGCAGCAAGTCGCCCAGCACCCGCGCCAGCCGATTGTCCTGGAAAACCACCGACAGGTTGCGCTGCTCGCGCTTGCCGTTGGGATATTCCTTGAAGAAAACGTAGTCCCAGCGGTCGGCGTTGAAGATGTCGTTGACCAGCGGCGTCCCGAGCACGAAGCGAACCTGCTCCTTCGTCATGCCGGGCTTGAGCTGCGACACCATCTCCTGCGAGATGAAATTACCCTGCTGGATCGTGATCCGGTATGGCGTCAGGCCGGGCACGCTCGGCACCTGCACCGACTTGCAGGAGGGCAGGAGCGCGGCAATTGCCAGCGGCAAAATCCGGGCGCCTCCACGGTAGAAAACGGTATGCATAAGCCTATAATGATAGCGGATGACCACCGTCCAGAGCCTGAAAGAGATCGGCCTCAAGGCGACCTTGCCCCGGCGCCGCATCCTCGAGCTGTTCGAGGCGAGCAAGGTGCGTCACCTCTCCGCCGAAGACGTGTACAAGGCGCTGATGGCGGAAGGCATGGACGTTGGACTTGCCACCGTCTACAGGGTTCTCACGCAGTTCGAACAGGCAGGCCTGCTCGCGCGCCAGCATTTCGAAACCGGCAAGGCGGTATTCGAACTGAACCAGGGCGGGCACCACGACCACCTGGTGTGCCTGCAATGCGGCCGCGTCGAGGAGTTCTACGACAGCGAGATCGAAAAGCGCCAGCATGAAATCGCGCGCAAGAACGGTTTCGAGCTGCATGGCCATTCGCTGGCGCTCTACGCCGACTGCACCAAGACGAACTGCCCTCACAGGCCCGCCTGACGGCGGGGCGCCCCGCCTAGGGGCTATTTTCCAAGCAATTCTGCAGCGTGTTTTCGGGTTGTCGCGGTAATTTCCGCACCCCCCAGCATGCGCGCCAGTTCCTCGATGCGGCCGGAACGGTCGAGGCGCGTAACCGCGCTGCTCACCTTGCCGCGGGCCCCTGATTTGGACACCGACCATTGCTCGTCGGCCTGCGCCGCGACCTGCGGCAGGTGCGTCACGCACAGCACCTGGCGCTCGCGCCCCAGTTTCTTGAGCGAGCGCCCCACCGTTTCCGCCACTGCGCCGCCGATTCCGGCGTCGACTTCGTCGAACACCAGGGTGCCTATGGAGGAACCCTTCGCCGCTACCAGCTGTATTGCGAGGCTGACGCGCGAAAGTTCGCCGCCGGAGGCCACCTTCGCCAGCGGCCGCAGCGGCAGACTCGGGTGCGAAGCGACTTCGAAGGCTACGTCTTCCAGCCCGCCCGCTCCGGGCGCTTCCAGCGGGCGCAGCACCGCGGCGAAGCGCCCGCCCGGCATCGCCAGGCCCTGCATCGCCTGCGTCACTTCGCGCCCGAGCACCTGCGACGAGCTCTTGCGCTTCGCCGACAGCTTCTTCGCCGCGGTGTCGTAGCGGTCCTTTGCGGCCGCCACCTCGCGCTTGAGCGCTTCGGGGCTCGCCGCAAGCTCGAGTTCCTCGAAGCGCAGCCGGAGATGCTTCTCCAGTTCCGGCAACGCAGCTGGCTTGACGCGGTACTTGCGCCCCGCCGCGTGCAGCGCCTCGATGCGCTGCTCCAGCTCGCGCAGCGCCCGCGGATCCAGGTCCACCCGCGAAGCGTAGTCGCGCAGGTCGCGCGCCGCTTCTCCGGCCTGCGCTTCGGCGGATTCGAGCATCTCCACGATCGCCTTCAGCCGTGCGTCGTGCTCCGACAGCGCGCGCAGCCGGCTCGCCACCGCGGCGAGTTGCGGCAGGCATGCGCCGTCTGCTTCGGACAGCGCTTCCAGCGAAGACTGCGCGCCCGCCAGCAGGCTGGAGCCGTGCGCGAGCCGCTGGTGCTGCGCGGCCAGTCCATCCCATTCGCCTTCCTTGAGGGCGAGCTTCTTGAACTCGGCGAGCTGCTCCTGAAGTTCCGCGCGCTCGGATTCGCGCCTGGCAAACTGCTCCTCGGCTTCCGCGGCGAGCGCCTCCAGCCGCTTCCAGCCGCGCCAGGCTTCCGCGCATGCGCCGGCCAGTTCCTGCGCGCCGGCATGAGCGTCCAACAGCTCGCGCTGCGCCGGCGCGCGCAGCAGCGACTGGTGCTCGTGCTGTCCGTGGATATCCACCAGGTGCTCGCCCGCCTCGCGCAGTTGCGCGAGCGTCGCGGCATGGCCGTTGACGAAGCAGCGCGAGCGCCCTGCCCGATCTATCGTGCGGCGCAGAATGACGCTACCCGGATCGCCTTCTAGTCCCGCATCGTCGATGAACCGCTTTAACGATGCATTGCCTGAAAAATCGAACTCGGCGGACAGCTCCGCGCGCTCGGCGCCTTCGCGCACCAGCGAGGCGTCGCCGCGCCCGCCCACCAGCAGCTCGATGGCGTCGACCAGGATGGATTTGCCGGCGCCAGTCTCGCCGGAGAGAACCGTGAATCCCGCGCCGGTCTCGAGTTCGACGCGCTCGACGATCACCAGATCGCGAATGCCCAGCGCGCGCAGCATCAGTCCCCGGTCCGCTTGCCCACGATCCTGCTCCAGCGCAGCTTCTCGCGCAGCATCCTGAAATAGCTGTAGCCCGGCGGATGGACGAAATGGATGGTGTCCGCCGAGCGCTTCAGCACCAGGCGGTCGCCTTCCTGCAGGTCGGTAAGTGCGAAGCCGTCGAAATGCGCGCGCCCGTCGACCGCGCGCAGCAGGCGGATCTCGATCACGCTGGTGTCGCTCACGCTCACCGGCCGCGCCGACAGCACGTGCGGGTTGAGCGGCACCAGCGCGAACGCGGGCACGGTGGGCTGCAGGATCGGCCCCTGCGCCGAGAGCGCGTATGCGGTAGAACCGGTCGGCGTCGCGACGATCACGCCGTCGGCGCGCAGCTGGTAGACGTGCTCGCCGTTGATATTGAGCTCGAACTCGATCAGGCGGGCCTGCGAGCCCTTGGTGACCACCGCTTCGTTCAGCGCCACCGTGCGCAGCAACGTCGCCTGGCCGCGGAAGATCTCCACCTCGAGCAGCGCGCGCTCTTCCATCGTGTGGCGGCCCTCGAGGATGGCGCCCACCGATTCGCCCATGTCCTGCAGCGCGATATCGGTCATGAAGCCGAGCCGGCCCTGGTTGATCCCCGCGAGCGGCACCTTGTAGCGCGCAAGGTTGCGGGCGGCAGCCAGCATGGTGCCGTCGCCGCCCAGCACGATGGCGAGATCGGTACCGCGGCCGATTTCCTCGTAGCCGGCCACCTTGCCGTCCTCGCCGACGCTGGCCGCAGTCTCGCGCTCAAGGGTCACCTCGCAGCCGCGCTGGCGCAGGAAATCGCGCAGCGCGCGCAGCGACTGGGCGATTTCGGGAGTCTGTTTGCCGATCAGCGCAATACGCCGGAACGCGGGCTTCATCGCGCGATTCTAACGGTAGAATCCGAGCATGCTGGATAAACGCGCGCAGATCCTGCTGAAGACCCTGATCGAGCGGTACATCGCCGAGGGCCAGCCGATCGGCTCGCGCACGCTGTCGCGCTACGCGGGACTGGACCTTTCCCCGGCCACGATCCGCAACGTGATGTCGGACCTGGAAGAACTGGGGCTCATCGCAAGCCCCCACACTTCCGCGGGCCGGGTGCCGACGCCGCTGGGCTACCGCTTTTTCGTCGACTCGCTGCTGGTGGTGAAGCAACTCGGCTCGGGCGAGCTGCACCAGCTGGAGGACCAGCTGCACCCGGACAATCCGCAGCGCGTGATCCAGGCGGCCTCCCAATTGCTGTCGCAGCTCACCAGCTTCGCCGGCATCGTGATGACGCCGCGCCGGCGCACCCTCACCTTCCGCCAGATCGAGTTCCTGCGGCTGTCGGAGAAGCGCATCCTGCTGATCGTCGTCACGCCCTCGGGGGACGTGCAGAACCGGATTCTGTTCACCGAGCGCGACTACGCGCCCTCCGAGCTCGTATCGGCGGCCAACTACATCAACCAGAACTACTCCGGACACAGCTTCGAGGACATCCATCAGCGCCTGCACGACGAGCTGCGCGAAATCCGCCAGGACCTGACCTCGCTCATGAGCGTCGCGCTGGAGGCGAGCAACCGGGCGGTTTCCGAGAGCGGCGAACAATACGTGATATCCGGCGAGCGCAACCTGCTCGCGGTGCATGACCTGTCGCAGGACATGAGCCGCATGCGCCAGCTGTTCGATCTGTTCGAACACAAGACCTCGCTGGTGCAGATCCTGGATTTATCGCTGCGCGGCGAAGGCGTGCAGATATTCATCGGCGGCGAATCCGGCGTCTCCGCGCCCGACGAGGTGAGCGTGGTGACTTCACCCTACAAGGTGGGCGGCGAAGTGGTCGGCACCGTCGGCGTGATCGGGCCCACGCGCATGGCCTACGACCGCGTGGTGCCGATCGTGGACGTCACCGCCAAGCTGCTCTCGAGCGCGCTAAGCCAGCCGTAACCCGGTCACCCTGAAAGGCATCCTCCTAGTCAACCTCGGCACGCCGGCGGCGCCCACGCCCGCCGCAGTGCGGCGCTACCTCGCTGAATTCCTGTCCGATCCGCGCGTGGTCCAACTGCCGAGGCTCGTCTGGCTGCCGATACTCCACGGCATCATCCTTCGAACCAGGCCCGCGAAAAGCGCGAAGAAGTACCGGGCCATCTGGACCCCCGAAGGATCCCCGCTCGCGGTTCACACCATCCGGCAGACAACGCTCCTCCGCTCGATCGCTCCGGATCTTCAGGTCGAATACGCGATGCGCTATGGCGGACCCTCGATTGCGGACGGCCTGAAAAAGCTCTCCGCGTGCGGCAAGATCGTCGCGCTTCCCCTCTATCCCCAGTATTCCCGCAGCACCACCGAAAGCATCCGGGACGTGACCGGTCCAGGTATTGCCATGGTCGAGAACTTTCACGACCATCCGGCATACATCGCCGCGCTCGTTGCGGGCGTGCAGCGCCACTGGACTGCGCACGGCAAGGCGGAAAAACTCCTGATGAGCTTCCACGGCCTGCCGCAACGCACGGTCGATCAGGGAGATCCGTACCAGGCGCAGTGCATCGCCACCGCCAAGATCCTGGCCGGCTTCCTTCGCATCGCGCCTGCCGACTACCAAATTGCGTTCCAGTCGCGCTTCGGCGCCGCCAAATGGCTGCAGCCCTACACCGAGCCCACTCTTGTTGCGCTGGCCAGGCAAGGCGTGAAGCGCGTAGATGTGATCTGCCCCGGATTTGTTTCGGACTGCCTGGAAACGCTGGAGGAAATCGCGATCGAAGGCAGGCAGGCCTTCCTTGGGGCGGGGGGAAAGGAATTCCACGCCCTGCCCTGCCTGAATGAAGCGCCCGAATGGATCGAGGCGCTGGCGAAGATCGCCGCCTAGCCCTGCTTTTCTTTCTACCCTCGCTCCGCCAGGCGCTGGTTGGCCTGCATCAGCCGCTCGATCAGCACGCGCATGAACGCCTTGTTGAAACCCACCTGGCAGGCGTCGGTGGCGGCGCGCAGCGCCGCCGCCTTGATCTCGATCACCGTGACCTCGCCCTGCGCGGTGATGGTGGTGGTGCGCCGTTCGATGCGGTCGGTGAAATACAGGATCTCGCCGAAGCATCCGCCCGGCTTGATGGTGTTCAGCCGCGCGCCCGAGAGAGTCACGCTTACCTCGCCCGCAATCAGCATGTAGAAGCTGTCGCCGTGGTCGCCTTCGCGGATGATCACCGTGCCGGCGGGGATTTTCTTCCAGCTGCCGGTGCGCACAACTTCCCACAGCGCCACGTCGCCCATGCCCTGGAAAAACGGCATCTGGCGCAGCTCGCTGAATTTTTCCGAATCCGACATCGAGGCGCCGACCAGGCGCAGCGCGCCGAAGGCCTGGCTCAGGTCCTTGCCGAAATCCAGCCACGAGCGGTAGCGCTGCGCCGGGTCCTTGCGCATCGCGGTCATCACGATCTGGTCGAGCAGCTCGGGCAGTTCCGGGCGCAGCGTGGCGGGCCGCGGCGGCTCGGTGTTCAGGATCGCGTAGATGAGCGACTCCTGGGTGGCGGCCTGGAACGGCAGACGCCCCGTGAGCAGACGGTACATGGTGATGCCCAGCGAATAGATGTCGGTCTGCTGCGTTAGCGGCGCGATGCGCACCTGCTCGGGCGACATGTAGGCCGGCGAACCCACGCCGCTCAGCTGCGTGGTGTCGTGCGCGAAATGCTGCTGGAAGGAAGCGCCGAAATCGCTCACCTTGGTCTCGCCCGACGCCGATAGCAGGATGTTCCCCGGCTTGATGTCGCGGTGGATCACGCCGTGCTGGAACGCGTATTCCAGCGCCCGGATGCACTTGAAGATGATCTCCACCACCTTGCCCAGCGGCAGCAGGTTGGTCACGTCCGAGTACGCGTCCAGGGTGGGGCCGGCGACGTATTCCATCACTACGTAGCTGTGGTCGGGCTCGGCCACTGCATCGAGAATTTCGACGATGTGGGGGTGGTTCAGCTTGCCCGCAAGCGAAGCCTCGGCGAGGAATGCCTTGTGGGTCATGCGCTGGGTCTGCGCGTCGGCCTGCTGGTCGAAAAGAAACACCTTGATCGCCACTTCTCGGTCGCCGAACGGGTCGCGCGCGAGGAATACCCGGCTGGTGGCGCCGCTGCCGATCTCACGGATGATCGCGTACTTGCCCAGCCGTTCCTGGGGATCGAAGCCCGGGGAGGCGGCATCGCGCGGGCGGGCGGCTGCCGGCGTCACTGCCTGCCGCCTTTAATGTAGCCGGCGATATGCTGCAGCAGCTCCGCTTCCGGATAGGGCTTGCCGAGGAACACGTTGACGCCGAGTTCCTTCGCCTGGCTGCGGTGCTTGTCCGCGGTACGCGAGGAAATCATGATGATCGGCAGGCCGCGCGTGCGCGGGTCGCCGCGCAAGTTGCGCGTCAGGTCGAAGCCGTCCATGCGCGGCATTTCGATGTCCACCAGCATCACGTCCGGCAGCGCATCCTTCAATTGGGCGAGCGCGTCCAGGCCGTCCTTGGCCGCGAGCACCTGGTAGCCCTCGCGCTCCAGCAGCCGGCTCGTGATCTTGCGAACCGTGAGCGAATCGTCCACCACCATGACCACGGGCGCGGCCGGCGCAGCCACGACCGCCGGCGCAACCGCACGGTCGGCGGCGGCGCGCACGCGCTGGACCAGCTGGACCGGGTTGACGATCAACACGATGCTGCCGTCGGCGAGCACTGTCGCTCCCCCAACGCCGGGCACACGCGCGAGTTGCGGACCGATGCTCTTCACCACGATTTCGTGCTGCCCGAGCATCTCGTCGACGTGCAGCGCGATACGCTGCACGCCACTGCGCAGCAGCAGCACAGAGTTATAGGTCTGCGCCGTCGCGGTTTCCGCGCCGAGCAACTGCGCAAGACCATGCAGCGGATAGCGGCGATTCTGGAACTCCACGGCCTGCGCCGCATAGCGTTCCGCCAGGGCGTCGGCCTTGAGGCGCAGCACCTGCTCGACCATGGCGGCCGATACCGCGAGCACGCTGCCGCCAGCGCGCACCAGCACTGCCTGCGTCACCGCCAGGGTGAGCGGCAGGTAAACGGTGAACGTGGTGCCGCGGCCGCGTTCGCTGGCGATGTCGATGCGCCCGCCGATGGCGGTGATCTCGCTGCGCACCACGTCCATGCCGATGCCGCGGCCCGACAGTTCGGTAACCGCGTCCGCCGTGGACAGTCCCGAGACGAATATCAACTGCATCAGTTCCGTATCGGCGGGCTCCTGGCCGGGCTGCAGCAAGCCCCTCTCTTCGGCCTTGCGCCGCAACCGTTCCAGGTCCAGGCCCGCACCGTCGTCGCTCACAACGAGCGCGACCTCGTTGCTTTCCTGGCGCAGGCTGACCGAGAGGCGCCCTGCTTCCGGCTTGCCCGCCGCGATGCGTGCTGCGGGCGTCTCGAGGCCGTGCGCAACCGCGTTGCGCAGCATGTGCTCCAGCGGCGCGCCGATGCGCTCCAGTACGCTGCGGTCCACTTCGACCTGGCTGCCTTCGATATGCAGCTCGGCCTTCTTGTCCAACTCGCGGGTGCTCTGGCGCACGATGCGGTACAGCCGCTCATCGAGTACAGAGAACGGCACCGCGCGCATGCGCATCAGTTCCTGCTGCACGTCGCGGCTGGTGCGCGCCTGGTGCGTCAGGGCGGCGTCGGTCTCGCCCAGGTTCTTGCTGAGCGACTGCTGGATCGAGGCGGCGTCGTGCAGGCTCTCCGCCATCAGGCGCGTGAGTTCCTGCAGGCGCGTGTAGCGGTCGAATTCGAGCGGGTCGAATTCGCGGTTGCGCTCCTCCAGCTCGGTCTTGCGCGCGCGCATCTGGCTGTCGGCCTGGATTTCCACTTCGCGCAGCTGGGTGCGCAGGCGCGCGATGCTCTCGCTCAGGTCGATGATGGATTGCTTGACGCTGCGCAGCTCGGCCTCGACGCGAGTGCGCGCGATGGTGACTTCGCCGGACTCGTTGATCAGGTGATCGAGCGTATCGGCATTGATGCGCAGCATCGCCGCAGGGCTGGGCAGCGGCGGTTCGGTGCGCGGCGCCTCGGCGGCGGCGGTCGGCTGGACCACGGCCTCCGGCTCAGGGCCGGCCGCCATGCGCTCGAGGTCCAGGCTCAGCCGGTCCATCTTCTCTTCCAGTTCGATGAACAGCGCGTCGGAGACTGCGCCCGCCTCCAGCGCCGCCTCGATGCGGCTCTCCATGACGTGCGTCAGCTCGCCCAGGCGAATGGCGCCCGCCATGCGCGCGCTGCCCTTCAGGGTATGCAGCGCCCGCTGCAGCGACTGCAGCACTTTTTCATCTTCCGGATGCGCCTTCCAGTCGCGCAGGTCGCTGCCGACTAGCGGCAGCAGGTGCTGCGCCTCCTCGAGGAAGATCGGCAGCAGCTGCGGATCGATGTCGTCGCGCATCACGCGCTGTTCCCTGCCGCCGGCGGCAGGTTTTGCCGGCGTCGCTTCGGGTTTAGCTGAGGGTTTTTCGCCTTCAGGCGCGGGCTGAGGCGCCGACTTTAGCGCGGGCTGCGCCAGATGGCGCGCGGCGAGCTGGCGCAGCGCACTTTCGACCTCTCCCGCCGGCCCGGGCGCCCTCCAGCGGTAGACGCCTTCGACGCGCTCGCGCAAGCCGTCGATGGCGGCCCGCACGAGCGCCGCGTCGGCCGGCGCCCCGCTCCGCGGGGCGAACGGCATCCACTGCTCGAGCGCGCCCGCGAGATCGGCGATCGGAACGAAGCCCGCCGTAAGCGAACTGCTGGCGAGCGTGTGCGCCGCGCGCACGAATTCGCGTGCGGCTTCGCCCGGGTTGGCGCGCCAGCCTTCGAACTGGCTGTCCAGCACGGCGATATGCTGCCGCGCCTCCTTGACGTAAATCTCGAACATGTGGCGGCCGAGGCGCACCTCGCCAACCAACACCTCTTCCGGAAGCGCAGTCTCCTCCAGCGAGGGATCCGGCAGGACCGGGGCGACGGGGGCGGCTGTCACCGGGGCCGCGGCAGGTGCTTCCTTCGCCCTGAGCGCAACCGCCAGCGCGACGATGTCTCCCGCGTCGATTTCCGCCTTGAGGCTGCCTTCGCGCAATTGCGCGATCCAGCCCGCAAAGGCAGCGCTTGCCCGCGTGAGCAGGTTCAGCAGTTCCGCGCTGGCGGCCCACTTCTTCTGCATCCAGCGGTTCATCACCTGCTCGACTTCCCAGGCCACTTCGCCCAGGTCCATCAGGCCCACCATGCGGCCACTGCCCTTGAGGGTGTGGAAGCCGCGCCGGATGGTGGTGAGTGCCTCGAGGTCCTGCGGCTGCGCGCGGCATTGCTCGAGCGCGGTCTCGATGGTCTGCAGCACCTCCTGCGCTTCGTCCAGGTAGACGTTGAGCAGTTCCTCGTCAACGCCAGGCCGTGCCCTGGCCTTGGGTGGCGTCGCCTCGGCTGATGGTGCTGGCATGGCGCCGGCGACATTTGCAGCACTTGCCGCCGCTTTCTTGATTGCGGCCGCCGACAGCACCACCGTCGAATCCACGGCACGCTGCAAAACCGGGGTGTGCGCCTTGTCGTGGCGCCGGAAGAACAGATCGGTGGCGTGTTCGTTGGGCTCGCGCCCGTGCAGGCAGGGCTCGAGGAAGATCCCGATGCTGCTCAGCCCTTCCGCGATCCAGTCCATGTCGTCGGCGACGTTGGCGTAGCTCGCCTCGGCGCACTTCACGATCATGCTTTCGCACAGTACGAGGGCGCGTGCCGCTTTCTCGAAGCGCAGCACCATGAGCGCGCCATGGATCTGCCTCAGATAGGAAGCCAGTTCCGGCAGCGTGCCGCGCCTGGTGGCATCGCGCGCGAAGCCGTCGAGCACCTGCTCCACGTGCTGTAGGTTGGCGACGATCTCCTTCGCCACTTTCGCGCGCAACTGCAGCGCGCCGATCTGCTCGCTCAGGTCGGCGCGCAACCCCGCGGGCGGCATCCCGGCGGACTTGCCCATGGCGGCATCGAGCAGCCAGCCGCCCATGATGCCGATCTGCTGCTCGATGTCGGCGGGAGGGCCGGTGAAGTGGTCGATCACGTTTTCGATCAGCAGGAATGCGGACGCCATCTCGATGACCATGAGCGGGCCCTGCCGCGAGGCGGCCGCGGGCAGATGTTTGGTTACCAGCGTGATCGCGTCCAGCAGCTTGATCAGGTGCTGGTTGCCCAGCGGCGTCGCCTTCGCCTTGAACGCAGCAATCAGTTCGCGAAAGCGCGCCACGGCCTTCTGCTCGCCGGCGACGTACTGCACCCAGGCCGACTTCAGCGCGTCGAGCCGCGAATGCATGTCGTAGAGCGCGGGTTCGAGCCAGTCCAGGTCGAACTCGAGCGTGGCGCCCGCCGGCTTGGGCGCTGCCGGGAACAGGCTGTCCAGCTGATAAAGCTGGCGGATCTGCTTCACCCGCTGCGAGGGGCCCTGCGCCTTGGCCACGGCGTAGAGCAACTCGCGCAACAACGCCTCGCTCACCGCCGGCGAGCCCTCGCGCATCTGCTTCTCGATGCGATTGCCGACCGCCTTGGCCTGCGCTACCCATTCGGGGCTCTGCTGGTGCTCAAGCGACTCGAGAAAACCGCCCGCGACCCACCACACAGCTTGCGGCTCGGGCAGCTGCATCGACACCTTGTGCAGCTGGTTGACGGCGCGGCGCATATCATCGAGCCCCCCCTTGGTCGAATTGCGCAGCCAGGCGAGCAGCCCGCGCTGGAACAGCGCGCGCTGCTTCTGCACGTGCGCGGCGACCTTGTCCGCCGCCAGCGTCTTAGGCTTGATGTGCGGCGGCGCGACGGGCGAGAGATCCGGAAAGAACAGATCGCGCTCGGAGCTGTCCAGCTTGCCTTGCATCATGGCGAGTTCGCAATAGACCGGGAACAGCTTCAATGGCGCGTTCGCCTGGCCGCGCTCCAGGCCATCGACATATTCCTTCAGCGCCTGGATCGCGCGATCGATGACGTTCAAGGACTGGATGCTGGGTGGCCCTCCGCCCGTATCCGCGAAGCCGCCTTCGATCGCCTCGCAGAAGCGCGTCGCGCCGGCAAGTCCCACCATGCGCAGCGCGCCGCTCACCTGGTGCAGGTGCCCCGGGCAGGGCGCCAGCAGCGCCGCGTCCCCGGGCCCGGCCGAGAACTTGGCGATCTGCTCCCGGACCAGCGTCAGCGCCTGGTCGACCTCGGCGGTGATCCAGGACAGCAGCGTGGCAGAGTCGTTGCGCATGGTCCTCGTCAGGCGAGCTTGAAGCCGGACACCGAGGACTTCAGTTCGACGGCGAGCGCGGTCAGGCGTTCGCTTGATCCGGCGGTGCGGCGCGTGCCTTCGGTGGTCATCTGCGTGATTGCCAGGATCTCGTTCATCGCCGTGGCCACGCCGCTGGCCGATGCCGCCTGCTCCTGGGTGGCGTTGGAGATCGCGCCGATCAGTTCCGCCAGCTGGTTGGACACCTTCTCGATCTCGCGCAGCGCGCGGTCGGCTTCGTCCGCCGTTTTGGTTCCCTCGACCACGCCGCGCGTGCTGCGCTCCATGGCCTCGATGGCGTCCTGCGTGTCGCCCTGGATCGATTTCACGATCGCGGCGATGTGCTTGGTCGCCTCGCCCGAACGTTCCGCCAGCCGCTGCACCTCCTCCGCCACCACGGTGAAGCCGCGCCCCGCTTCGCCGGCCGAGGCGGCCTGGATCGCGGCGTTCAGCGCCAGCACGTTGGTCTGTTCGGTGATGTCCGATATCAGCTGCACGATCTCGCCGATTTCCTGCGAGCTCTCGCCCAGCCGCTTGATGCGCTTGGAAGTCTCCTGGATCTGTTCGCGGATGTCGTTCATGCCGCGGATCGCGTTCTGCACCGCCTGCGCGCCCTTTTCCGCGACATTCAGCGAAGTCTGCGCGACCTTGGCCGAATCGTTGGCGCTCTTCGACACGTCGGTCATCGACTGCGCCATCTGCACCGCCGACTGGCCGGTGCCCTGGATCTTGGCCGCCTGCGTCTGCGCCGCCTTCAGTAACTGGCCCGAAATCGTCTGCGCCTCCGCGGTCGCCGTCGTCACCTGCTGCGCGGCGGTATTGACGCCGGCCACCAGCCGGCGCAGCGCGTCGATCGTGACATTGATCGAGTCGGCGATGGCGCCGGTGATCTCCTCGGTCACCCGCGCGCGCGCGGTGAGGTCGCCGTCCGCCAGGTTGCTGATCTCGTCCAGCAGCCGCAGGATGGCCTCCTGGTTCGCCGCGTTCTGCCGCTCGCTTTCCACCGCTCTGCGCCGGCTGTCGTCGACGTACACCTTGCCTATCAGCAGCAGTACCGCGAGCGCCACGGCCGACAGCACCACCAGCAGGATGAGGTTGATGCGCCGCTTGGCGAGGTTCGCCTCGTAAGCAGCGTTGAGCTTCTCGGCCGCCTGCAGCAGCGCCTCGCTGTCGTTGAACATGTCGAAGGACGCACGCTTGGCGCCGACCAGCCGTGCCTGGTTGCCGAGGATGTCGTTCACCGCGCGCTGGTAATCGGCGAAGCCGGTCTGCAGTTCACCCAGTTTGCCGCGCAGCTCCGCGTCCTCGACGCGGGCGATGCGCAGGGTCTGGTTACCCTGCAGCAGGCCCTGGATCGTGTCGCGGAAGGTGTTGGTGTCCTTGCCGAGCAGGAACGCCACCTCCGGATCGACGACGTTCTCCGCCAGCATGGTGTTGGCGTTCTTCGCCATGCGCTGCGTGATCATCATCAACTGCGAGGCGTTCGCGTTCTGGCGCGCCGAACCGCCGGTCTGCACGCTGATCGCGGAGACCTCGTCGGTGATCTCCTGCAGCGTCTGGTTGGTGTTGTTGATCGAGCGCACGGCGTTGCCGAGCGCCACCAGGTTTTTTTCCTCGTCGAGCACCAGGGTCGCGTTGCGCTCGGTCTTGCCCCATTCCTTCTGCAGCTCGTCGAGTTCCGGCCGCACCGAGCCGGGCGACTGCGGCAGGCTCACGCCGCCGCTCTCGCCGCCCGTATCGAGCAGCTTGATCAGCGCCGCGAACTCGTCCCGGCTGCTGCGCAACTCCTTGAAGGCGCCGGCGCTGCCGCGCGAGGCGAGCTGCGCCGCCTTGGCGAGGCGCTGCGACAGCATGCGGATCTTGCCGACGCTGGCGATGTAGATCGTGCCGAAGGTGCCCTGGCGAGTGTCCAGCGTGACGACGACCGCGGCAATCGCCAGCACGAACACCAGCAAGCCGACCAGGATCTGCAGCTGCAGGCCCGTGGCCAGCCCTCCGATGAGCGGCAGCCCGGCCGCTTTCGCCTCCGGCTTCTGGTCGGCGCTTCCGCCCTTGGCGGTCGGAAGCTTGAGCGAGCCTAGCTTGAATGCCATGGTGGTCCCCTTATCGCAAGAACTTGCCGTCGTGCCCGATGATCGTCAGGTCGACGAATCTCGAGCCGGCATGGTTGGTCGGCGAATAGCTGATGTAGAACCCGCCCAGGTCGACGTCGTGCATTTTCTCCAGCTCGCCGATGAAGGTTTCGCGCGTCAAGTTCTTGCCAGCGCGCTTGAGCCCCTCGACGAACACCTTGGCGACGAGAAAACCCTCGATGGCGCTGAAGTTGTAGTCCTTCATGCCGTCCTTCTCCGAGAGCTGCTGGTATTCCTTGACCACCGGCACCGCCGTGCCCCAGGGATAGGGCACCACCTGCGAGATGGCGACGCCGACCCCATCCTTGCCGAGCGCATCGGCCAGCGCCTTGCTGCCGACGAAGGACACGTTGTAGAACGTCGCCGCGCTGCCGGCCTTCTTCATCTGCCGGATGAATTCGGCGCAGGAGGTATAAGCGCTGATCATGACGACGGCGTCGGGCTTGGCGGCGAGGATCGTCTTTACCGCCCCCTCCACCTTGACCGTGTTGCGCTCGACGGTTCCCAGCGCCGAAATCTTCATGCCGCGCTTCTGCGTCGCAAGCTCGACCCCTTTCAGGCCCGCCTGCCCGTAGGCATCGTTCTGGTAGAACACCGCGATGTTCTTGCCGCCGATCGAAACCACCTGCTCGACGATTTTGTCGGTCTCGTCGTAGTAACTGGCGCGCACGTGGAAGATGTAGCGGTTGAACGGCACGCGCAGCGACTCGGCTCCGGTAAACGGGCCGACGAAAGGCACCTTCGCTTCCGTGAACACGGGGATCGCGGGCACGCTGGTCGGCGTGCCGACGTAGCCGATGAGCGCGAACACCTTGTCCTGCTCGATGAGCTTTTTGGTGTTCGGCACGGTGCGCGCGGGCTCGTAGCCGTCGTCCAGCGTGGTCAGCTCGATCTTGCGGCCGTTCACGCCGCCCCTGGCGTTGACGTAGTCCAGGTACGCCTTGATGCCGTTGCGCATCTGGATGCCGAGTTGGGCCGCGGGCCCCGTCAGCGCCACCGACTGCCCGATCAGGATCTTGTCCGCGGTGACGCCGTTTTCCGCCGCCGCCCCCTGCGCCAGCACCGCCGCCAACGCCGCCAGCACGCTCCGCAGTGTTCCTTTCGATGCGATTCGATTCATACCACCCCCCAATGTCGTTGCAACCCTCATGACGCCACCTCGAGGAACGCCGGTTCCGCCACCAGCTTCGCCACGTCCAATTCCTTCCACTGCTTGCCGTCCCCGTCGCTGTATTCCGCCTTCAGCCAGGGCGCGCCGGCGCCCGCAGCCGGCCGCGCCTGCAGCTGCTCCGCGCTGCGCAGACCAAGCGAACGATCCACCAGCAGGGCGCTGCCGAGGCGGAAGCGCTCGCCAAGGAGCAGCAGCCGCGCCTGCTCGCCCGGCGCCACCGCCGCACCGCCGAGAAAGGCGGGAAAATCCACCACCGCGTAAAGCTTGCCGCGGATATTCGCCACGCCGCGGAACCAGGGCCTGGTCAGCGGCACCTGCGCAATGGGCGGCACCGGGATCACTTCGCCCGCGTCGACCAGGTCCACCAGCCAGGCCTCGGCGCCGACCTGAACGCCGAGCTTGGAAGCCGCGCGGCCGCCAGCCGCGCTTTGCAGGCGCTCGGCCAGTTCGCGCTGATAGTCGCGCAACGATGTGCGGGCCGCCATCAGCCGAGCGCCGTGATCTTAGCGAGCAATTCATCCTGCTTCACCGGCTTTACGATGTAGTCGCGCGCGCCCTGGCGCATGCCCCAGATTCGATCGGTCTCCTGGCCCTTGCTGGTGCACATGATCACCGGGATGTTCTTGGTGCTTTCGTCCCTGCTCAGCGTGCGCGTGGCCTGGTAGCCGCTCTGTCCCGGCATTACGACGTCCATCAGGACCAGGTCGGGCGGCCGCTGCTTCACTTTCGCGAGCGCGTCCTCGGCGCTTTCGGCCATGGTCACGGCATAACCGCTCTTGGCCAGGATGTCGCTCAGGTACTGGCGGTCGGTGGGTGAATCGTCGACGACGAGAATATTCTTGATCGGCATGTTCAGGACCTGTTCGGATGCTGGTTCATGTGGATGCCGATGCGGCAGCGTCAGCCTGCATCACGCAGGCATTGACGGCGTCGATCAGCGTTTCTTTCGTGAAAGGCTTGGTGAGATAGCGGTCGGAGCCGGCGAGCCGGCCGCGCGCGCGGTCGAACACGCCGTCCTTGCTGGACAGCATGATCACGGGGGTGGATTTCAGATTCGGGTTTTGCTTCACCAGCGCGCAGGTCTGATAGCCGTCGAGCCGCGGCATCATGATGTCGACGAAGATCACCCTGGGCTGGTGATCGCTGATCTTGGCCAGCGCGTCGAAGCCGTCCTCTGCCAGGACGACATCGAACCCGGCCTGGCGCAGGAACATCTCCGCGCTCTTCCGGATGGTATTGCTGTCATCGATGACGAGAACCTTGATCGGCCCGGACACCGCTTCGCCCACGTACCCCCTCCTCTCGCACTCCCCAGCGGTACTGTACCCTTCTTCCCGTCAGATCGTTATCGCATTCACTTAAAGTGTAATAGCATCTTTCGAATTTATTCCACCCGCAGCGGGACAATTCGACGCCGCGTTTCGCTACGTGTTCACTTTCGCCCCTTGAAATGGCCGGGTCTGCCCCCAACTCATTGATCCCGATGTCCGAATCCTCCCACACCCAGCCCGCAGAAGAAAAAGATCTTGACAGGCTGCTGGCCGAGGCTCAGGCCCGGATCGACGAGCAGCACGACGCCTGGATGCGCGCCATGGCGGAGGCTGAAAACGCCCGCAAACGCGCCCAAGCCGATGTCGCGGCGGCCCACAAATTCGCGGTGGAGCGCTTCGCAGAGCTCCTGCTGCCGGTCATGGACAGCCTGGAAGCGGCGCTTGCCGCGGCCGGCGGCTCGCCGCAAGCGCTGCGCGACGGGCTCGAACTCACGCTGCGTCAATTGAAGGCGGCGTTCCAGAGGGCGAATCTGGCCGAGATCGTGCCGGACGCCGGCGAGCGCTTCGACCCCCACAAGCACCAGGCGATGGCAGCGGTCGAGGCGGGAAACGCGGAACCGAATTCGATTGTCGCCGTGATACTCAAGGGCTACGCCCTGCACGAAAGAGTGATCCGCCCGGCGCTGGTCACGGTGGCCAAGGCCCTTGAAAACAAGGCCGGAAACCCCATATCTGACAGCAACTTGAACACGAATTGAGGAACTGACATGGGCAAAATCATCGGCATCGACCTCGGTACCACCAATTCCTGCGTCGCGATCATGGAGGGCGGCAAGCCCAAGGTGATCGAGAACTCGGAAGGCGCACGCACGACCCCGTCGATCGTCGCGTACACCGAAGAAACCGACATCCTGGTTGGTGCCCCAGCCAAGCGCCAGGCGGTCACCAACGCCAAGAACACGCTGTTCGCCGTGAAGCGGTTGATCGGGCGCAAGTTCGAGGAAAAGGAAGTGCAGAAGGACATCGACCTGATGCCCTACAAGATCGTCAAGGCCGACAACGGCGACGCCTGGGTCGAAGTGCGCGGCAGGAAACTCGCGCCGCAGCAGGTTTCGGCTGAAGTCCTGCGCAAGATGAAGAAAACCGCCGAAGACTACCTCGGCGAGGAAGTCACCGAGGCCGTGATCACGGTGCCCGCGTATTTCAACGATTCCCAGCGTCAGGCGACCAAGGACGCCGGGCGCATCGCCGGCCTGGACGTAAAGCGCATCATCAACGAGCCGACCGCGGCCGCGCTCGCCTTCGGCATGGACAAGAAGGAAGGCAAGGACCGCAAGATCGCGGTGTACGACCTCGGCGGCGGCACCTTCGACATTTCCATCATCGACATCGCCGCGGTCGAGGGCGAGCACCAGTTCGAAGTGCTCTCCACCAACGGCGACACGTTCCTGGGCGGCGAGGATTTCGACCAGCGCCTGATCGACCACATCGTCGAGGAGTTCAAGGCGAAGAGCGGCGTCGACCTCGCCAAGGACGCGATCGCGCTGCAGCGGGTCAAGTCCGCGGCCGAGCGCGCCAAGATCGAACTGTCCTCGAGCCAGCAGACCGAAATCAACGAACCCTACATCGCCATGTCGAACGGCGCGCCGCAGCACCTTGCGATGAAGATCACGCGCGCCAAGTTCGAGTCGCTGGTGGACGAGCTGATCAACAAGACCATCGAGCCCTGCCGCGTCGCGATCAAGGACGCGGGCGTCAAGGTCGGCGACATCCAGGACGTGATCCTGGTGGGCGGCATGACGCGCATGCCCAAGGTCGTCGACAAGGTGCGCGAGTTCTTCGGCAAGGAGCCGAGGAAGGACGTTAATCCGGACGAGGCCGTGGCGGTCGGCGCGGCGATCCAGGCCGGCGTGCTGAAGGGCGACGTCAAGGACGTGCTGCTGCTCGACGTCACGCCGCTGTCGCTCGGCATCGAGACGCTGGGCGGGGTGATGACCAAGCTGATTCAGAAAAATACCACCATCCCGACCAAGGCGAACCAGGTGTTCTCCACCGCGGAAGACAACCAGACTGCGGTGACCATCCACGTGCTGCAGGGCGAGCGCGACGTGGCGGGCGGCAACAAGTCGCTCGGCCAGTTCAACCTGTCCGACATCCCGCCTTCGCCGCGCGGCATGCCGCAGATCGAGGTCACGTTCGACATCGACGCCAACGGCATCCTTCACGTCACTGCCAAGGACAAGGCGACATCCAAGGAAGCGAAGATCAAGATCCAGGCGGGCTCCGGCCTGTCCGAGGAGGAGATCAAGCGCATGGTGGCGGACGCCGAGGCGCACGCCGAAGAGGACCGCAAGGCGCTCGAACTCGTGAATGCGCGCAACCAGTGCGAGGCGCTGGTGCATTCGATCAGGAAGTCCCTCGGCGAGTACGGCGACAAGCTGGACGCGGGTGAGAAGGAGAAGATCGAGGCCGCGATCAAGGAAGCGGAAGGCGTGCTCAAGTCCGACGACAAGGCGCAGATCGAGGCCAAGGCGAAGGCGCTCGCGGAAGCTTCGCAGAAGCTGGGCGAAAAGGTGTATGCCGACGCGCAGGCGAAGCAACAGGCGTCCGCGGGCGAAGCGCAACCCTCCACCGAGGCAAAGAAGGACGATGGCAACGTGGTCGATGCCGAGTACACGGAAGTCAAAGACAAGAAAACCGGCTGAGCCGGGGAAAGTCATCGCTTGGCAAAGCGCGACTACTATGAAGTGCTAGGGGTCAACCGGGACGCCTCCGAGGAAGACATCAAGAAGGCGTACCGGAAACTCGCCATGAAGTGGCATCCGGACCGCAATCAGGACAACCCCAGGGCCGAGGAGCACTTCAAGGAAGCGAAAGAAGCCTACGAGGTCCTGACCGACACGCAGAAGCGCCCGGCCTACGACCAGTACGGTCACGCCGGCGTCGACCCTTCGGCCGCGGCGGGCGCAGGTGCGGGCTTTGGCCAGGCGGGCTTCGGCGACATCTTCGGCGACATCTTCGGGGAAATTTTCGGCAACGGCGGGCGCGGTGGCCGCTCCAATGTTTTTCGCGGCGCCGACCTGCGCTACAACCTCGAGATCACGCTCGAGCAGGCGGCGCACGGCTTCGAAACCAAGATCCGCATCCCGACGCTGGCCGAGTGCGCCACCTGCCACGGCTCGGGCGCCAAGCCCGGCACGCAGCCGCAAACCTGCGCCACCTGCCGCGGCGCGGGACAGGTGCGCGTATCGCAGGGCCCTTTCTCCATCGCGCAGACCTGCCCGCGCTGCCACGGCAGCGGCAAGACGGTTGCGCACCCCTGCGCCACCTGCAATGGCGCCGGGCGCATCAAGAACCAGAAAACCCTGTCGGTAAAAATCCCCTCCGGCGTCGACGAAGGCGACCGCGTGCGCCTGTCTGGCGAAGGCGAAGCCGGCGTCAACGGCGGCCCGCCAGGAGACCTCTACGTCCAGGTGCACCTCAAGCCGCACTCGGTGTTCCAGCGCGACCATGACGACCTGCATTGCGAGATGCCGGTATCGTTCACCATCGCGGCTCTGGGCGGCGAAATCGAAATCCCGACGCTGGACGGCAGCGCGCGCATCAAGGTGCCGAACGAGACCCAGAGCGGCAAGACCTTCCGCCTGCGCGGCAAGGGTATCAAGGGCGTGCGCAGTCAATCGCAGGGCGACCTGTTCTGCCACGTTGTGGTCGAGACGCCGGTCAACCTCACCGGCCGCCAGCGCGAGCTGCTTCAGGAGTTCGAATCGATCAGCCAAAAGGACGCCGGGCGCCACAACCCGCGCGCCAAGGGCTGGTTCGACAAGGTGAAGGAATTCTTCGAGGGTTGAACAGCCCGGCTAGGCACGCCGCCAGGCCGTTCCCTTAGGCCCGTCTTCGAGGATCACGCCCGCGGCTTCCAGTTCCTTCCTGATCCGGTCGGCCTCGGTATAGTTCTTCTGCTTGCGCGCTGCCAGGCGCGCGTCGATTTTGTCCTGGATATCCTTGTCCGCAGGCCCCGATCCGCCTTGCAGGAACGCCTGCGGGTCGCGCTGCAGCAGGCCAAGAACGCCACCCAGGGCTTTCAGCTGGATGGCGGCTTTCGCATCCCCCGTGAACGCCAGGTTGGCGAGCTTCTGCAGTTCCGCAACGGCTTCAGAGGTATTGAAGTCGTCGTCCATCGCCTCCTTGAACCGCTTGGCATGCGCCTCGTTCCAATCCACTTCTGCCGGGCCTGAATGCCCCTTCAGCGCGGTGTACAGGCGCGCAAGGCCTGCTTTTGCATCATCCAGACGCGCGTCCGAATAGCTGAGCGGGCTGCGGTAGTGCGCGCGCACGAGGAGAAAGCGCACCACCTCCGGATCGAACTGACTGAGGATGTCGCGGATGGTGAAGAAATTGCCGAGCGACTTCGACATCTTGGCGTTGTCGACGCGCACGAAGCCGTTGTGCATCCAGTAGTTGACGAATTCCCCGCCGTTGGCGCCCTCGGACTGCGCGATCTCGTTTTCGTGGTGCGGGAACTGCAGGTCCTGGCCGCCGCCGTGGATGTCGAATTGGTTGCCGAGCAGCGTGCATCCCATCGCCGAACACTCGATGTGCCAGCCCGGGCGCCCTTCGCCCCACTGAGAAGACCACTTGGGTTCATCAGGCTTCGAATGCTTCCAGAGCACGAAATCAAGGGGATCCTGCTTGTTGGCGTCGATCTCGACGCGCTCGCCCGCGCGCAGGTCATCGAGCGACTTGCCGGACAGTTTGCCGTAGCCCGGAAACTTGCGCACCGCGAAGTTGACGTCGCTGTTCGGCGACTGGTAGGCGAGCCCCTTCTGCTCGAGCCTCCCGATCATGGCCAGCATCTGCGGCACGTAGTCGGTGGCGCGCGGCTCGTGGTCCGGCTTCTGCACACCGAGCGCGCCGATGTCTTCGTCCATCGCCTTGATGAAGCGGTCGGTAAGTTCGCCGATGCTTTCCTTGTTCTCGACCGCGCGTTTGATGATTTTGTCGTCTATATCGGTGATGTTGCGCACATAGGTCACGCGAAAACCGCTCGCGCGCAGCCAGCGCTGCACGATGTCGAAGGCAACTAGCATGCGGGCGTGGCCTAGGTGACAGTAGTCATAGACCGTCATGCCGCAGACGTACATACGCACCTCGCCGGGACGCAGCGGAATGAAGTCCTGCTTGTCCCTGGCCAGCGAGTTGTAGATGCGAAGCATGCGGATACCCCGTCCTGCGTCGGCCCAAGTTGTGATCGGACAGGGCTTAGTCTAGAATGAGCAACGTTCTGTAGATCCTTGAAAAGTATAACACAATGACCCCTTTCCCGGACCTCCGCCAGACGGTCGTCGCGTTCTTTGCGGCGCTCGCAGCGGTATCCTTCGCCGCGTTCGCCGACGACATCCAGGATGCGAACAAGCTGCTCAAGTCCGGGCAGCCGCAACAGGCGCTCGAACGGGTGAACAAGGTGCTCGCGGCCAACCCAAAGGATCCGCAGGCGCGCTTTCTCAAGGGCCTGATCTACACCGAGCAGGGCAACACGAAGGAAGCGACCGATATTTTTCTCGGGCTAACGAAGGACTATCCGGATCTTCCGGAGCCTTACAACAACCTCGCGGTGATCTACGCCTCGCAGGGGCAATACGAAAAGGCGCGCGGTTTCCTCGAGCAATCGATCCGCACCCACCCGAGCTACGCCACGGCGTACGAAAATCTCGGCGACGTCTACGCGAAGCTCGCGAGCCAGGCCTACGACAAGGCGCTGCAGATCGACTCGGCCAACCCTGCCGCGAAGAACAAACTCGCGCTGGTGAGGGATCTGGTGGGCGGCACGGCGACGGCGACCGCGGCCGTCAAACCTGTGGTGGTCGCCGCCGCGCCGGTTGCCAGCGAACCGGCCAAGGCGCCGACGGTGGTCGCCGCGGTGGAGCCGGCCAAACCCGCGGCGGAGAAGACGATCGCCGCGAAGCCCGCCACCACCGGCAATGCCGATGTGCTCGAGACAGTGAACGCCTGGGCCAAAGCGTGGTCTTCCAAGGATGTTGATGGATATCTCGCGTTCTATGCCAGGGACTTCAAGACGCCGGGCGGCGAGGCGCGCGCCGAATGGGAAAAAGCCCGTCGGCAGCGCATCTCCGCGCCGAAGAGCATCGCAGTGTCAGTCGATGCTCCCAAGGTCAGCATCGTCGCCGGCGGCCAGACTGCCAGCGTGACCTTCCGCCAGGGCTACCGCTCCGACGTGATCAAGTCGACCAGCACCACCAAAACGCTGGTGCTGGCCAAATCGGACGGGCACTGGCTGATCCAGCAGGAGAGGATCGGCAATTGATTTCCCTGCGTAGCGCCTGGCCGAATCTAGCCGCCGCCCTCCTCGCTTTCGCTTCCATCAGCTACGCGGCCGGACCGGCCACGGCGCCGGGCGCCGTCCTTGTGAATGCGCCTGCGGACGCCGGACCCGAGATTGCGCTGGCCGGCGTCCTCGAGGCGATCGATGCCAACCGGCTGGACCTCGCGACGCAGCGGGTCGAGGCGCTGATCGCGGCGCACCCGAATTTCCGCCTCGCCCACCTGATCCTAGGCGACCTGCTGACGGCGCGGTCGCGGCCGCTCGAGACTTTCGGCAACGTGCCGAAAACCGTGCCGCGCGAGAAGGTGGAAGACCTGCGCGCTGAAGCGCTTCAGCGGCTGCGTGCCGCGCGCGACAGGCCCAACGCCGACCAGGTGCCGCGCTATGTTCTACAGATGTCCGCCGACCAGAAGTACGCGCTGGTGGTGGATTCGCGCCGCGCGCGGCTCTACGTATTCGAGAACGTCGGCGGGCGGCCCCAGTATGTCGCCGACTACTACGTGACCTTGGGCAAGAACGGCATGGAAAAAACGCGCGAAGGCGACCAGAAGACGCCGATTGGCGTCTACCACGTCACCGCCAACCTGCCGCGGCAGAAACTGGCCGATTTCTATGGCGCAGGCGCGTTCCCGATCAACTATCCGAACGCCTGGGACAAACGGCTCGGCCGCAATGGTCATGGCATCTGGCTGCACGGCACGCCGTCGGACACCTACAGCCGGCCTCCGCGGGCGAGCGACGGCTGCATCGTGCTCGCCAATGCCGATCTGGAAGCGGTCAGCAAGAATCTGCAAATCGACCTCACGCCCGTGATCATCACCGACGATATCGAATGGACAGATGCGGCCGTGCTCGAATCCGAGCGCAAAGGGCTCGCCGATGCCTTCGAGGCTTGGCGCGTCGCCTGGGAGAATCGCGACTCGGACAAGTACCTCGGCTACTATGCCGCGCGCTTCAAATCCGACGATCAGGACCTCGCGGCCTGGTCCGAGCATAAACGCGCGGTGAACGCTTCGAAAAGCTGGATCAAGGTCGCGGTTTCTCGGCTGGCAATGCTGCAGTATCCGCGCGAGAACTTCGTCGTGGTCAGCTTCGACCAGGACTACCGTTCGAGCAATCTTTCCAACGTGATGCGCAAGCGCCAGTACTGGATCAAGGAAGACGGGCGCTGGCAGATTATTTATGAGGGTGGAGAATGAAACTGATCGATTTCTGGAAACCTCTGGTGATCCTGTCGGCTGCTGCAGGCGCCACCGGCGCCATGGCCGCCGACCCGCTGGTGGACATCAAGACCAGCCTCGGCACGTTCCGGCTCGAGCTTTATCCGGCCAAGGCGCCGAAGACGGTCGAGAACTTCCTGCAGTACGTGAAGGACGGTCACTTCAACGGCACCATCTTCCACCGCGTCATCGACGGTTTCATGATCCAGGGCGGCGGCTTCGACAAGAACTATAAGCAGAAACCGACCCGCGCGCCAATCGAGAACGAAGGCAAGAACGGCCTGAAGAACGACCTCGGCACGATCGCCATGGCGCGCACCAGCGCGCCGCACTCCGCGTCGTCGCAGTTCTTCATCAACGGCAAGAACAACGACTTCCTGAATGCGCCCAATGCGCAGGACGGCTGGGGTTACACAGTGTTCGGCAAGGTCGTGTCGGGCATGGACGTGGTGATGAAGATCTCCAAGACCCCAACCGGAGCCGGCGGGCCCTTCCCCACCGATGTTCCGCGCGAGACGGTGGTAATCGAGTCCGCGACCCTGGTGACCGACAAGAAGTGATGTGAGTCAGGCGCTTTTCATCTCCGACCTGCACCTCTCGGGCGAGCGCCCGGATACCAGCCAGCAGTTCTTCCGCTTCCTGCGCGACGAGGCCAGCCGCGCGGAAGCACTGTATGTCCTCGGCGACCTGTTCGAGTCCTGGGCCGGAGACGACGAACTGCAGGACGCGGCCGGCGACCCGCTGGCCGCGGAAGTCGCCCAGGCCTTTCGCCAACTAGCCGACACGGGCGTCAAGGTGCGCGTCATGCACGGCAACCGCGATTTCCTCGTAGGCAAGGGATTCTTTGCCGCCAGCGGCGCGCAGTTCCTGGAAGATCCCAGCGTCATCCGCTTCGCCGGCAAGCGCCTGGCGCTGCTGCACGGCGACACGCTATGCACCGACGACGTCGACTATCAGGCTTGGCGCCGCACCGCCCGGTCGGAAGCCTGGCAGCGCGAATTTCTTTCCAAGCCACTCGCCGCGCGCCACGAGGCAGTAGCCGCACTGCGCGAAAAAAGCAAGGAGGTGGTCCAGACCAAACCCGCCGAAATCATGGACGTCAACACCGGCGCGGTGCGCAACGCATTCCGCCAACTCGGCGTCAACCGGATGATCCACGGCCACACCCACCGCCCCGCGCGCCACGTAATCGAAGTCGACGGCGCCCGCTGCGAGCGCTGGGTGCTGCCCGATTGGTACGGCCCTGGCGGCTACCTCGCGCTGGACGACGTCGGCCCTCGTCTGGTTAGCTTCTGACCTGGTCCAAACCTCTCGACAAATCAGACTTAAGGTCGGATACCGCTTCCAGGCCGACGGCAACGCGGATCAGACCGTCCGTGATCCCGGCCGCCGCCCGCGCCTCGGGCGTGATGCGGCCGTGAGTGGTCGTTGCCGGGTGCGTGATGGTGGTCCTCACATCGCCAAGATTTCCGGTGATGGAGATCAGTTTCGTGGAATCGATGACTTTCCAGGCGGCATCCTTGCCACCCTTCACATCGAAGGACACCAGTGCGCCGCCGGTTCGCTGCTGGCGCATGGCCAGCGCGTGCTGCGGGTGCGACGCGAGGCCAGGGTAATAGACGCGCGCAATTTTCGGATGCTTCTCCAGCCATTGCGCAAGTTCCATCGCGCGCTCTGATTGCGCGAGCATGCGGATTTCCAGCGTTTCCATCCCCTTCAGGATCACCCAGGCGTTGAACGGCGACAGCGACGGCCCGGCAGTGCGCAGGAAGCCGAAAATCCCGTCCATCACCAGCGCCTTGCTGCCGAGTACCGCGCCGCCGACCACCCTTCCCTGTCCATCCAGGTACTTGGTCGCGGAGTGGATCACCAGGTCGGCGCCGAAATCCAGGGGCCGTTGCAGCGCCGGGCTGCATACGGCGTTGTCCACCACCAGTACCGCGCCCGCTTTCTTCGCCACTGCTGCCAGCGCTGCAATGTCCGAAACTTCACCCAGCGGATTGGAAGGTGTCTCGAGGAAAAACATTTCCGTATTCGGCCGCACTGCGCGCTGCCACTCCTCGATCTTCGTCGGCGAGACGAAGGCGGTTTCAATGCCGAAACGCGACAGGATGGTGGCGTATAGCTGCACCGTGGCGCCGAACACGGCGTTCGAACAAACCACGTGGTCGCCCGCCTTGAGGAGCGCCATGGAAGTGGCGAGGATCGCCGACATCCCGGAGGCCGTGGCAACGCAGGCCTCGGCGCCTTCGAGCGCGGCAAGGCGGTCCTGGAACATGGATACCGTGGGATTGGTGAATCGCGAGTAGACGAAACCGCTGTCGCCGCCGGAGAAGCGGGCCGCCGCCTGCGCGGCGTTCTCGAACACGAAGCTCGAGGTGAGGAACAGCGCTTCGGAGTGCTCGCCGAATTCGCTGCGCGCCGTGCCGGCGCGCACGCCCAGGGTGGAAATTTCAAACTTCTCGGCCATAAAAAAACCCGGTCCTTTCGCTCACTAAGCGGACCGGGTTGTTTCGGCACGCTTTAGCTGCATTTATAAAGCGCCCGCAAGCTGTATCAAATCGGCGCGAAAAAATGATTATATCAAACTAGCCGTTGGCCACCAAATTCAGGTCGAGCTGCGCGCCCTCGTCGTCGTCCGAATCGCGCTGGGCGTCGCGCCGGGTCTCGATGACGTGCAGGTAGTCGCTGGTCACGTCGCCGGTGACGTAGACGCCGTCGAAGCAGGAGGTCTCGAAAGACGCGAGCTTCGGATTGGTCTCGCGGACCGCTTCCTTGAGCGCCTCCAGGTCCTGGTAGATGAGCGCATCAGCGCCGATCTCGACTGCCACCTCGTCCTCGCTGCGGTGGGCCGCGATCAGTTCCGCGCGCGTCGGCATGTCGATGCCGTAGACGTTCGGAAAGCGCACCGGCGGAGCGGCCGAGGCGAAGAACACCTTGCGCGCGCCGGACTCGCGCGCCATGGTGACGATTTCCCGGCTGGTAGTGCCGCGCACGATCGAATCGTCCACCAGCAGCACGTTCTTGCCCTTGAATTCCACCCCGATCACGTTCAGCTTCTGCCGCACCGAGCGCGAACGCACCGCCTGCCCCGGCATGATGAAGGTACGGCCGATATAGCGGTTTTTCACGAAACCCTCGCGGTAGGGCACGCCCAGGCCTGCCGCAAGCTGCAATGCCGACGGCCGGCTCGAATCCGGGATCGGGATCACCACGTCGATCTGGAGATGCCGGTACTGGCGCTTTATCTTCTCGGCCAGTTTTTCGCCCATGTGCAGCCGCGCCTCGTAGACCGAGGCGCCGTCGATCAGCGAATCCGGACGCGCCAGGTACACGTACTCGAAGATGCAGGGGTTGAGCGCGGTGACCTCGGCGCACTGTTGGCTGTGGAACCGGCCGTCCTCGTCGATGAATACCGCTTCGCCGGGAGCAATGTCGCGCAGCACGCGGAAACCAAGCGCTTCCACCGCGACCGATTCCGAGGACACCATGTACTCGATGCCCTGGTCGGTCTCGTTGTAGCCGATGAGTGCCGGGCGTATGCCGTAGGGATCGCGGAACGCGAGCACCCCGTGGCCGGCGATCATCGCGATCACGGCGTAGGCGCCGCGTACGCGGCGGTGGACGTTGGCGACCGCGGCGAAGATGGTCTGCGGATCGAGCCGCAGCTTGACCGAACTCTTCTCCAATTCGTGCGCCAGCACGTTCAGCAGCACTTCGGAGTCGGAGTTGGTGTTGATGTGCCGCAGATCCTGCCGGAACATCTCTTCCTTGAGTTTGTCGGAATTGATCAGGTTGCCGTTGTGGCCCAGCACGATGCCGAACGGCGAATTGACGTAAAACGGCTGGGCTTCCGCCGAATTGGAAGCCGAACCAGCGGTCGGATAGCGGCAGTGGGCGATGCCGATGTTGCCGGGCAGGGAACGCATGTTGCGCGTGCGGAAAACATCGCGCACCATCCCGGTGCCCTTCTGCATGTGGAAGCTGTTGTTCGCGCTTGTGACGATGCCCGCCGCGTCCTGGCCGCGGTGCTGCAGGAGCAGCAACCCGTCATAGAGCAACTGGTTGACGGGTGAGCGTGCGACGATGCCCAGAATTCCGCACATCGGAGAAGACTCCTAGCGCTAAGGTCTAATCATAACGCAAGCGACCTAACTGTAACGCAAGCGTTCTGCAAACGTTTGCGGAAGCAGCGGCTTGAAGGCGAGCGCGGCCCGCACCAGGAGCGTGCCGCTCGCCGAATCGGTCCAGAACACCTGCCGCGGCGCGCTGGTAAAACCAGCCAGCAAAGTTGCGGCCAGCACGATCAACACGCCGCGCGCGATGCCGAAAATGGCCCCCAGCAGCCGGTCCAGGCCGCCCAGGCCCACTGCGCTCACAATCTTCGATATCAGCAATCCTGCAAGCGAAGTCACCATCAGCGAGAGGGCGAATACCGTCACGAACGCGGCTGCGACCCTCAATTCTGGCGTGGGAATGGCCTGTGGCATAGCCGCGCCCAGAGGTCCTGCAAAGAGATTTGCGGCCAGAAATGCGATCACCCATCCAAGGATCGAAACCACCTCGCGCACCAGGCCCCGCCATGCGCCGACTGCGAGGGAAGCCGCAAATACGCCGATCACGGCGTAATCCAGCCAGGTCATCTCAGGATTTGGGGGCGACGTTGCCCGGTTTCAAGCCGAGATCCTTCAGTTGTTTCACCACTTTTTCGGCGTTGTCGCGGCTGGCGAAAGGCCCGGCGCGCACGCGTGTCACAGGACCGTCTTTCGTTGCGATCGGCTCGGTGTAATACGGAATCTTCGCGGCTCTGAGCTTCTCGATGACGCCCGCCGGATCGAGATAGGCCCCTGCCGGCACGATGAACTGCTCTCCGGCCAGAGCCGCTTCCGCGCGCTGCTTCTCCGCGTCGGCGGCCGGCTTCTCGAAAGCCTTGGTGACGCTGATTTCTATCTTCGGCGCCGACTCCTCGGCCACCGGCTCAGGCGCTTTCTCCGGAGCCTTTTCGGGCGCCTTCTCGGCGGCCTTGTCTACCGTTTTCTCGACTGCCTTCTCGGGAACGGCCTGCTCGGGCACGGCGGGCCCCTTGGGCGTGACCTTGGGAGCGAACTGGGTCTCGTCCTCGCCTGGGATGCGCACGCTGACCGGCGGCGCGCTGCCCTTGGGCTCCGAATCGAACACCATCGGCAGCACTATGACGGCCGCCAGCACGAGCGCGATGGCGCCGACCAGCCGGCGGCGGCCGCGGCGCTTGAGCGTATTGACGTCTTCGTTATCAGCCATAGGCGCCGGCAACCGTGAGAAAGGAGCCGAACACCACGATTTTATCATTCTCGGCAGCTTCGTTTTTGGCGACAGCGAGCGCTTCGGCCACGCTGCCATGTTCGGCGATGGGCGTCTGGATCCTCAATTCGCGAAGAACGCCGGCAAGCAGGCCCGCATCCGCGCCTCTCGGTCCCGGCAGCGTCGCGAGGTGCCAGCGCGTGATACGCGACGCGACCGCGCGCACCACGCCTGCAATATCTTTGTCCCGCAGCATGCCGAATACGGCGATCGTCTCCGGAGAATAGCCGCTGTCGCCGAGATTTGCCGCCAGCGCGGCCGCCGCTTCAGGATTGTGCGCGACGTCGAGCACTACCTGGGGACGTCCCGGCAGCACCTGGAAGCGGCCGGGCAAGGTGACTTCGGCAAGCGCGCGGCGTACATCCTGCATGGCGATGGGCAGCTTTTCGCGCAGGGCGTCCAGCGCGGCAAATGCCGCGCTCGCGTTGCGTAACTGCATGGCCCCGCGCAGCGCGGGGTGCGCCAGGCCCGAGCGCTTGCCGGCGGGGCCCCAGTAGGACCACTGCGTTCCCTGCGGCTGGTAGCCGAAATCGCGGCCCAGCAGCAGCAGTTTCGCGTCCGACCCCAGGACCGAGCGCGGCGGATCGGGATCGGCCACCACAGCGGGCCGGCCGGCGCGGAAGATGCCCGCCTTCTCGGCGCCGATGGTTTCGCGCGTATCGCCGAGGAACTCCACGTGGTCGATACCGACGCTGGTGAGCACCGCGCAGTCGGCGTCGACGACGTTCACCGCGTCCAGCCGCCCTCCCAGGCCGACTTCCAGTACCGCGGCGTCGAGGTTTGCTTTTGAAAAAAGGACGAAAGCCGCCAGCGTTCCGAACTCGAAATATGTCAGCGGTATCGAGCCGCGTGCGGATTCCACCTCGGCAAAGGCTTCCGCGAACGTCGCATCCTCTGCCTCGCGGCCGGCAATGCGCACACGCTCGTTATAGCGCAGCAGATGCGGCGAGGTGTAAAGCCCGGTGCGATAGCCGGCGAACCCCAGGACGGATTCCAGCATCGCGCAAGTAGATCCCTTGCCGTTGGTGCCGCCGACGGTAACGACAGGGCAGGAAATTTTTATTTTTAATGCGGAGAAAACCTGGCGAACCCGGTCCAACCCCAGGGCGATGGACTGCGGATGCTGGCGCTCGATGTACGCGAGCCAGTCAGGGAGAGAACCTACGCTCACGGAGTGAGCGTCCTTCACGTTCACGAACTGCCGTCGGCAGGCTTTCCGAGCAGCAGCGCCAGCATCGTATGCAGTTTGTCGCGCATCTGCCGACGGTCCACGATCATGTCGATCGCGCCCTTCTCGAGCAGGAATTCGGCGCGCTGGAATCCCTCGGGCAGCTTCTGCCGCACGGTCTGCTCGATGACGCGCGGGCCGGCGAAACCGATCAGCGCCTTGGGTTCGGCGATGACGATATCGCCGATCATGGCGAAACTCGCCGAGACGCCGCCCATGGTCGGGTCCGTCAGCACCGTGACGAACGGCAGCTTGCGCTGGGCAAGCTCGGTGAGCGAGGCGGTGGTCTTGGCCATCTGGGTGAGGGAGAGCAGCCCCTCCTGCATCCGCGCACCGCCCGTGGACGTGAAGCAAATGTAGGGCAGCTTCTGCTCGATAGCTACACGCACGCCGCGCACGAAG
>Ga0070731_10000733_pt1 | contig 39657 bp, 36 predicted proteins | sample Coa_R1_2_FD_66448 | JGI IMG/M metagenome (GOLD analysis project Ga0070731, IMG submission 66448) | Surface soil microbial communities from Centralia Pennsylvania, which are recovering from an underground coalmine fire - Coalmine... | ecosystem: Environmental > Terrestrial > Soil > Unclassified ...
GCTGCGATCGCGCCGACGACGATCCTCGCCGTCGGTGGGGCGATCGCCGTCGTCCTCTGGCTCGTGCCGCTCTCGTGGCGACCCGTCCGCGTCGCAGCCTAGTTGACGGTCGTAGCGCAGTTCTGGGCTGCCCCATAGACTCGCGCGCGTGAGAGTGCTGCTCGTCGGGTCGGGGGCGCGCGAGCACGCACTTGCTTGGCGGATCGCGAGTAGCCCCTCGCTGACCGAGCTCCACGCCGCTCCCGGCAATCCGGGTATCGCCGCGCTCGGCGCGTGTCACCCGGTCCGGGCAGACGACCGTGACGGGCTGCTCGGCCTGGCCGTGACGCTCTCGGTGGACCTCGTCGTGATCGGGCCGGAGGCGCCGCTCGTCGCCGGCGTCGGCGACGAGCTCCGGCATGCGGGCATCGCCGTCTTCGGCCCGGGCGCCGACGCTGCGCGCATCGAAGGCTCCAAGACGTTCGCAAAGGCGGTGATGGCGGCCGCGGGCGTGCCGTGCGCCGCGACTCTCTCGGTCGCGCGTCCGCCCTGCGTGATCAAGGCGGACGGGCTTGCGGCCGGCAAGGGCGTCTTCGTCTGCCGGACTCCGGACGAGCTCGACCGCGGACTGCGCGCCGCGGCGGTACTCGGACCCTCGATCGTGATCGAGGAGTTGCTCGAAGGACCAGAGCTGTCGCTCTTCGCCCTCTGTGACGGCCGCCGCGCCGTCCCGCTCGGAGCCGCCCGGGACTACAAGCGCGTCGGCGAGGCTGATACCGGACCGAACACCGGCGGCATGGGCGCCTATTCGCCTGCCGGCGCCGGTCAGGCGGCGGCGCTCGTCGAGCAGATCCATCAACCCGTGCTCGATGAGCTCGCACGCCGCGGCGCTCCGTTCGTGGGCTGCCTCTTCGCCGGGCTGATGCTGACCGCGGACGGACCGCGCGTGCTCGAGTTCAACGCGCGGTTGGGCGACCCTGAGACGCAGGCACTGCTGCCGCGTCTCGAGGGCGACGTCCTCGCCGCGATGGCCGCGGCGTCCGGCGGCGACGCGGGCCGCGTCCCGTTGCGCCAGTCCGCGGACGCCGCGGTGACCGTCGTGCTCGCGGGACCCGAGTACCCAGATCGAAGCGACTACACGGGCGCGCCGATCGCCGGTCTCGACGACGCTACGGCCGACGCGCTCGTCTTTCAGGGCGGGACCGCGGTCCAGAACGGCCGCGTCATCACGAACGGCGGCCGTATCCTCTCGGTGACAGCCCTGGCGCCCACCTTCGCGGAGGCGCGGACGCGAGCCTACAGAGCAGTGGACAAGGTGAACTTCGAAGGCATGCGATTTCGGCGGGACATCGCTGCGGCGGTCGATGGCTGACACGGTCGTCGGCGTCGTCGTCGGCTCCGAGTCCGACCGCGAGCGGATGCAGGCCGCGCTCGACGAGCTCGATGCGCGCGGTATCGGCTGGGAGTTCGAGGTACGGTCGGCGCACCGGAGCCCAGACGCGGTCGCCGCATACGCCCGCACGGCCGCCGGCCGGGGGCTGCGTGTGCTGATCTGCGGCGCGGGACTCGCAGCCGCGCTACCCGGCGTCGTCGCGGCACATACCGAGCTGCCGGTGATCGGCGTGCCCTTGCGCTCGTCGCTCAGCGTCCTCGACGGGCTCGACGCGTTGCTCTCGATCACGCAGATGCCGCCCGGCGTTCCCGTCGCAGCGGTCGGCGTCGACAACGCGAAAAACGCGGCGGTGCTCGCCGCGCGAATCCTCGGCACGAGCTGAGCTTTGCGGGCACCCGCCTGAGCCGTCTCTAGACTGTCGTTCGTGATCGCCCGCTACTCCAGGCCCGAGATGGCCCGGATCTGGTCGGACGAGGGGCGGCTGGTACGGTGGCTCGACGTGGAGCTCGCTGCCCTCGACGCCTGGGCCGAGCTCGGCGCCATTCCCGCCGACGACGTCGCCGCCGTGCGGGCGTCGGCGCGGGTGCCCACGCGCGAGCGGGTCGCCGAGCTCGAGCGGACGACCGACCACGACGTGGCCGCGTTCGTCGACGCCGTCGCCGAGCAGCTCGGCCCGCAAGGACGATGGGTGCATCACGGCCTGACATCGTCTGACGTGCTTGACACCGCGCTCTCGCTGCAAATCCAGGACGCAGGCCGCCTCATCCTCGCGGGCCTCGACCGAGCGCTGGAGGCCGTTGTCGCACGTGCCGAGGAGCATCGACACACGGTGTGCGTCGGACGTTCGCACGGGATTCACGCCGAGCCGACGACTTTCGGCTGGAAGCTCGCCGGCTGGGCGTTCGAGCTCGACCGCGGGCGCGGGCGCGTCGTGCGTGCACTCGAGACGAATCGGGTCGGCCAGCTCTCGGGAACGGTCGGGACGTACGGCTCCCTCGACCCGGAGGTCGAGCGGATTGCCTGCGAGCGGCTCGGCCTCGAGCCGGATCCGCTCTCGACGCAGGTGGTCGCACGCGACCGCCACGCCGAGCTGCTGGCCGCGCTGGCGATCGTCGCCACCTCGCTCGACCGCTTCTCGACGGAGATCCGGCATCTCGCGCGGACCGAGGTGCGCGAGGTCGAAGAGCCGTTCGCGGCCGACATGAAGGGCTCGTCGGCGATGCCGCACAAACGCAACCCGAAGGTCGCCGAGCGCATCTCGGGGCTGGCGCGCGTCGTCCGGGCGGGTGCGCAGGTGGGGCTGGAGAACATGCCGCTTTGGCACGAGCGGGACATTTCGCACTCGTCAGCAGAGCGAATCGTGATTCCGGACTCCTTGCTTGCGCTCGACTACATGCTCGACCGCTTCGGGTGGATCGTCGACGGTCTCGTCGTCTTTCCCGAGCGCATGCTGCGAAATCTCGACGCGTCACATGGTCTGGTGTTCTCGCACCGCGTGCTGCTCGCACTCGTCGAAGCCGGTGCCGATCGGGGCGAGGCGTACCGGCTCGTGCAGCGCGATGCGATGAGGGCGTGGGACGAGGAGCGCGACTTCGCCTCGCTCGTCCGCGCCGACCCCGAGATCACGTCTCGCCTGTCGGCGGCGGCTCTCGCGGGCGCGTTCGACCTCCAGGCAGCGGTGCAGCACGTCGACATCGTGTTCGAGCGGCTTCACGGCCTTGTTGCGCAGGAGGCCGCCGTCCATGCCTGACGCTGCCGCTCACGTCGCGAGCGGCAAGGTGCGCGAGATCTACGCGCTCGACGACGAGCGCCTGCTACTCGTCGCGAGCGACCGCATCTCCACCTTCGACGTCGTGCTGCCGACCGAGATCCCGGACAAGGGCCGCGTGCTGACGGGGCTGTCCGCCTTCTGGTTCGCACGCTCGACCGACCTGGTCCCGAACCACTTGCTCGCACTCCGGCCCGACGGCCGCTCGACCGAGTGCCAGCGCCTCGAGATGCTGCCGATCGAGTGCGTTGTCCGCGGCTACCTCGCCGGCTCCGGCTGGAAGGACTACCTGGCGACCGGGGCAGTCTGCGGCCATGGACTGCCGCCCAGCCTCGACGAGTCGGCGCAGCTGCCGCAGCCGATCTTCACCCCGGCGACGAAAGCAGAGACGGGGCATGACGAGAACATCGACCGCGACGCGGCCGTGGAGCTCGTCGGCGAGCGGCTGTTCGACGAGGTCGAACGCCTCTCGCTCGAGCTCTACCGGTTCGCATCGGACCATGCTGCGGCGCGCGGGATCATCCTCGCGGACACGAAGCTCGAGTTCGGTGTCGACCAGCAGGGCCAACTCGTCCTTGCCGACGAGGCGTTCACTCCTGACTCGTCGCGGTTCTGGCCGGTCGACGAGTACGTGCCCGGGGGACCTCAGCCCTCATTCGACAAGCAGTTCGTGCGCGACTACTGCGAGTCGCTCGGCTGGGACAAGACCTACCCCGGACCAGAGCTGCCCGACGCCGTCGTCGCGGGGACACGTGCCCGCTACGTCGACGCTTTCGAGCGGCTCACGGAGCTCTCGTTCGACGCATACTGCGAGCGACCGGAGATCGTCCTCGCGTGAAGGCGACTGTGCTCGTACGGCCGAAGCACGGCATTCTCGACCCCCAAGGCCAGGCCGTCGAGAACTCGCTCCGTCACCTCGGCTTCGCGGTCGGCGACGCGCGTGTCGGCCGGCTCGTCGAGCTCGAGGTCGAGGCCGATGACGCCGCCGAGGCGCACGCCCAAGTCGAGCGGATGTGCGAGCAGCTCCTAGCGAACCCTCTGATCGAGAGCTACCAGATCGAGCTGGAAGCCGACGCGTGAGCGACGAGCCGGGCCCCCGGGTCGCGATCGCAGTCTTCCCGGGCTCGAACGACGATCGGGACGCGCAGCAGGCGCTCGAACTCCTCGGCGCCGACGCCGTTCGCGTCTGGCACGACACGGTCGAGCTACCGGACGCAACCGGAGCCGTCGTCCTCCCCGGGGGGTTCTCGTTCGGCGACTACCTGCGCTGCGGCGCAATCGCCCGGTTCTCGCCCATCATGGGCGCGATCACGCGCTTCGCCGGCGACGGCGGTCTCGTGCTCGGCATCTGCAACGGCTTCCAAATCCTCACCGAGGCAGGGTTGCTGCCGGGCGTGTTGCGCCCGAACAACTCGCTCTCGTTCGTCTGCCGGGATGTGACGCTTCGGATCGAACGCAGCGACACGGCGTTCACCGCCCGCTGTTGCGAAGAACGCGACTTGACGATCCCGGTCAAGCACGGTGAGGGCTGCTGGTTCGCAGAGCCGGACGTCGTCGCAGAGCTCGAGGCTCGCGGGCAGCTTCTCGCCCGCTTCGCACCCGGGCAGAACCCGAACGGCGCCGTGGCGGACGTCGCGGGCGTGATCAACGAGGACGGGAACGTCTTCGGCCTGATGCCGCACCCCGAGCACGCAATCGATCCGCTACTCGGGTCGGTCGACGGCGGGCTGATCCTGGGCTCGCTCGTGGACGCCGCAAAGATGTCGTTCGCGCCACCCGTCTAGGCGTCCCCTCCCGCCCAGCCAAGCGCCTCGGCAAGCGCCGGATGACTCGCGACTGTCGCTTCGCGAAGCCGCTGCAAGTCCTTGCCTCGGAGCGTCACCGGACCGCGTCGGGCAGTGTCTCCAGTCGAGTAGGCGAAACGGACGAACAGCTCGCCACGCTCGTTCTGGAGCAGTTGCAACACGGACGAGAAGCGCCTTTCTCCTGCGCGCTGGAGGACCTTTACCTCGTCGACCGAGGAAGCGGGACCCCACGGTGTGGTCGACTTCTTCGCCATGTCACCGACGCTAGCGGCCGATCGCGAACACGTGTGAGACGCCTCTGGCACGAATGTGCAACAACCCGTCCACAGCTCGCCACGCCCGTAGGATGCGCGCTATGGCGCGCTACCTCCACACGATGTACCGCATCACCGACCCGGCCCGGAGTCGCGAGTTCTACGAGGCCCTCGGCTTCGAGTTTCGCAGGGAGATGCCGATCGTTCGCGACGGCGAGCTCGAGGCGACGAACTACTTCTTCGCGATGCCGGATCAGGAGGAGGAGCTCGAGCTCACGTTCAACCACGACGGGCGTACATACGAGCTCGGAACCGCGTACGGCCACATCGCAATCGGCGTCGACGACCTCGACGCGACCCTCGAGGCGATCGGACGTCAGGGCATCGAGCCGGAGCGTCCGCCGTACCGCGTCCGGGAGGGCGGCTCTCGCCTCTGCTTCGTGAGAGATCCCGACGGCTACCGCATCGAGCTCATCGACCGGACCGGGCGTTAGGCCAAGCGCCGCCGGCCCGGGCTCCCTCGCAACGAGCCCGCCTTCCGCTCGTAGTCTTAGCGGGTGCTGCTCTACGACAGCCCGGTCTCGGGCAACTGCTACAAGGTGCGGCTGCTCTTGGCGCACCTGGGCCTGCCGTACGAGCGGCGAGGGGTCGACGTCGTCGACCGCTCGAACCGGCCCGATCTCCTCGGCGACCTCAATCCCGCACTCCGCGTCCCGACGCTCGTGCTCGACGATGGCCGCCCGCTCGCGGAGTCGGGCGCGATCCTCTGGTACTTCGGCGAGGGAACCGAGTTCGTTCCGCGTGATCGCTACGAGCGAGCACAGGTGTTGCAGTGGATGTTCTTCGAACAGTACGACCACGAGCCGGCGATCGCGGTCGTTCGCTTCTGGGTCGCCTACTCCGGCCGTCCCGAGGCGTTTGAGGATCGGCTCGAGGAGCGCCGGGCCGCGGGTTATCGCGCGCTCGGGGCGATGGAACGGCGCCTCGAAACGCGCAGGTTCCTTGTCGGGGAGCGAGTCTCACTCGCCGACATCGCCCTCTATGCGTACACGCATGTCGCCGGGGAAGGGGGCTTCGAGCTCACGCCCTATCCCGCCGTCCGCGGCTGGCTCGAGCGCGTCTCGGCCATGCCCGGTCATGTCCCGATCACTGCGTGACGACGCGGGCACGGCCTTCACGCCGCGCCGGGCCGCAAGCGCGACGCCGCCGAGGATCAGCACGAGCCCAAGAAGGGCGACGACGCGGTACGGCTCACCGAGAAGCAGAACGCCGTAAGCGAGAGCGACGGGCGGCACGAGGTAGGTCACGAGGATCGAGCGCGACGGGCCCGCGTCCCGAATCAACTCGAAGTAGAGAACGTATGCGACCCCTGTCCCGACGACGCCGAGCACGACCACTGAGCCGATCTCCTTCCAACCCGGCAGCGATTCCGGCAACTGGGCGAGACCGAACGGTGCAGTGATGAGAGCCCCGCTCGCCAGCGAGCCGGCAGCGACCACGAGCGGCTCGGTCGCGCCGAACTGGTGCCCGGCGTAAACGGCGCCCGCGGCGTAGAAAAGCGCAGCGAGAATGACCGCAAACGCCGCGAGATGGCCGCCGCGGAAGTGCGCGCCCACGAGCAGCGCCACGCCGACGAAACCGGCGCCGACTCCGAGCAGCTGAGCGTGGGTGGCGCGATCGGCGCCGACGCGAGTCGCGATCACGACGCTGAACAGCGGGGCGGCGGCCTGCAGGATCGCCGCGAGCCCGGAGTCGATCCTTGTCTCGGCCCAGGCGATCAGGGCGAAGGGCACAATCGAGTTGACGAGACCAAGCAGGGTCAGGCGCGTTGCGTTCGCGCGCGCTTCACTCACTGCACGGCGGCCAACGACGACGAGGACGACGGGAACGAGGACGGCGGCCGAGAGCGCGAGCCGCAGCCAGACGAGCGTCAGCGGGGCGAACTGCCGGTCCGCGACCTTGATGAACATGAATGATGCGCCCCAGATCGCGGCCAGCGCGACGAGCAGCGCGATGCTGCGGCGGCTCAAGGTCTCCTTCTAACGGTCCGCGGCCGGTCAGCGTGAGATCGAGCGACTTTTCGACCGCCGTGCACGAGTTGGCACGAAGTCGGCACCCGCGGACACTAGTGCCGGCCCGCCGGCGGGACTAGGCTGACGCCATCAGGGGAGGGAGGTGGGTCCCGTGTTGACGGGGCCCCGCGCGTCGAAGCGCCGGAGCGGCGGGTCGAGTGCACCGCGGCTCAACGCCCCGAGCCCGTCGCGGAGGCGTCGGAGGCCCTCGGTAGACTGGCCGCCTGGCCGCAGTCGCCCAGCAGCCGGTTCACCGCGCGCTCGGTCTCACGGACTGGGAGTTCGCGCGGATCGGGGAGCTGCTGGGGCGCCGGCCGAACGACTTCGAGCTCGCGGTCTTCTCCGTCCTCTGGTCGGAGCACTGCGGCTACAAGCACTCGGCGCGCTTGCTCCGGCGGCTTCCGAGCAGCGGAGATCGGGTCTTACAGGGGCCCGGCGAGAACGCCGGCGTTGTCGACATCGGCAACGGATTGGCCGTCGCGTTCAAGGTCGAGTCCCACAACCATCCCACCGCGGTCGAGCCGTTCCAGGGCGCCGCGACGGGCGTCGGCGGCATCCTCCGTGACATCGTCGCAATGGGGGCGCGGCCGATCGCGCTCCTCGACGGCCTTCGCTTCGGCGCGCCCGACTGGCATTTCCGGCGCGCCGTCGCGGGAATCGGCCACTACGGGAACTGCGTCGGCGTCCCGACCGTCGGCGGGGAGACCGTCTTCGACCCCGCATACGCCGCGAACCCGCTCGTCAACGCGATGTGCGTCGGCCTTCTGCCGACCGAGCGCGTCCTCCAGGCGAGGGCAACCGGGGCCGGCAACCTGATCGTGCTCTACGGAGCGCTCACCGGCCGGGACGGGATCGGCGGCGCCTCCGTGCTCGCGAGCCAGGACCTCGAAGGCTCCGGCGAGAAGCGCCCGTCCGTCCAGATCGGCGACCCGTTCCGAGGCAAGGCGCTGATCGAGGTCTCGCTCGAGCTCGTCGAGCGCGACCTCGTGCTCGGGCTGCAGGACTGCGGCGCCGCCGGACTGTCCTCGGCGCTCGCAGAGATGGCCCGCGAGGGGGCCGGCGTCGACGTGTACCTCGACCGCGTGCCGCTGCGCGAGCCCGACCTCGAGCCGTGGGAGATCATGATCTCCGAGTCGCAGGAGCGGATGGTCGCCGTCGTCGCGCCCGAGCGCCTCCCCGACGTTCACGCGGTCTGCGCGCGCTGGGAGCTGCCGTGCACCGCGATCGGCGAGGTGACCGAGTCGGGCCGCTTGCGTGCGTTTGACGACGGCGGGCTCGTCGGACAGATCCCGGCCCGCCACCTCACGGACGACTGCCCGCGATACGTCGTCGGACAGCAGCCGCACCCGGTCGGAGCCGAGCCCCCGAGTCCTGGCGCTCAACCTCCCGACTGGGTGTACGAGCAGTACGACCAGCTCGTCGGCTCGCGCACCATCCGTCGCCCCGGGCTGGACGCGGCCGTCCTGCGCATCGACGGTACACGCGGCCTCGCCGTCTCGCTCGACGGCCCGGCGCCGGGCGTACGCGACCCGTTCCGGGCCGGCTATGCGGCGGTCATGGAAGCCGCGCTGAACGTCGCATGCGCCGGCGGCGAGCCGCTTGCGCTCACCGACTGCCTCAACTTCGGCAACCCCGAGCGAGCCGAGATCGGCTGGGAGCTCGCCCGCGCGGTCGACGGCATCGCCGCCGCCGCGACCGAGCTCGGCATCCCGGTCGTCTCCGGCAACGTCTCGCTGTACAACGAGACCGGCGGCCGGCCGATCCCGCCGACGCCGGTCGTCGGCTGCGTCGGACTCGTCCGCGACGTCATGCGGATCCCGTCCAGGTGGCGCACCGGCGACCGCGTTCACTTGCTGCGCGGCGCGGGCGCCGAGCTCGTCCGCCACGTCTGGCAGAACGCGCATCGCTTCTCGCTCGCGACCGACGGCTCGCTCGCCGACGCTGCGCGGTGGAGCCGGATCGACGTCACTTTCGACGCGCCGACCGATGCGGGCGTCATCGTCGCCGGCGATCCCGCCGGCTGGCCCGACACCGTCGAGCTCGGGACGGTCTGAGATGTGCGGCCTCTTCGGTATCTCTGCGCGCGATCGCGACGTCGCGCGCGTCACCTACTTCGGCCTCTACGCGCTCCAGCACCGCGGCCAGGAGTCGGCGGGGATCGCCGTCTCCGAGCGCGGGCGGCTGACGGCGCTCCGCGACCTCGGGCTCGTCACCCAGGTATTCGACGAGCAGAAGCTCTCCGCGCTCGCCGGCGAGCTCGCGATCGGACACACGCGCTACTCGACGACCGGCGCGAATGCCTGGGCTAATGCGCAGCCGATCCTCCACCATGGGAGCGCCCGGACGGTCGCGCTCGGCCACAACGGCAACCTCACGAACGCCGACGAGCTGCGCGCGTCCACGGGGGTACGGCTCGCCTCGACCTCCGACAGCGAAGTGATCGCCGCGCTGATCGCAAACGACGAGCGGCCGCTTGTGGAGGCGACCGCGGCGACAATGGAGCGGCTCGAGGGCGCAGCGACCGTCGTCGGTCTCGCCGACGGCAAGCTGTTCGCATTCCGGGACGTACACGGGTTCCGCCCGCTCGTGCTCGGACGGTTGGGCGACGATCTCGTCGTCGCCTCGGAGACGTGCGCGCTGGACCTCGTCGGCGCGCGCTTCGAGCGCGACGTGCGGCCCGGCGAGCTCGTGGTCGCCGACGCCGGCGGCGAGCACTACATGCAGGCGCAGCCGGAAGCGGAGCGCGGCTCGCTCTGCATCTTCGAGTTCTTCTATCTCGCGCGGCCTGACACCCGACTCGCCGGCGTCGAGGTCCACGGCGCACGCGTACGGATGGGCGAGCGTCTCGCGCAGGAGGCGCCCGTCGACGCCGACCTCGTGATGCCGATCCCCGACTCCGGCACGCCTGCAGCGATCGGCTTCGCGCGCGCGACCGGCATCCCGTTCAGCGAGGGGCTGATCAAGAACCGCTACGTGCATCGCACGTTCATCCAGCCCGAGCAGAGCATGCGCGAGCAGGGAATCCGGACGAAGTTCAACCCGCTTGCCGAGGTCGCCGGCAAGCGGCTCGTCGTCGTCGACGACTCGATCGTCCGCGGCTCGACGACGCGGCAGATCGTGCAGATGCTCTTCGACGCCGGCGCCGCGGAGGTGCACGTCCGGATCTCGTCACCGCCGGTCGTGTCGCCCTGTTACTACGGCATCGACCTCGCGACCACCGACGAGATGATCGCCGCGCGCGCGTCGGTCGACGAGGTGCGAGACGCGATCGGTGCCACGTCGCTCGCCTACCTGTCGCTGACCGGCCTCCAGGCCGCGACGCGCCGGCCCGAGTCGGCGCTCTGCCGCGCCTGCCTGACCCGGGAGTATCCGACCCGGGTCCCGGCCGCCGCGGCCAAGAACCGCTTCGAGCGCGCGCCCGCGTAGCTATTGCTCGAGCACGCGCGACGCCTTGGCGATGCCGCGCGAGACGAGGTAGGCGAACGTCACGACCGCGGTCACGGTCATGAACGTGGCTCCCGTGACCGCAGGGCTCGCCGCCCAGACGATCGCGAAGATGATCTCGACGACCAGCCACATCGCCCACTCCGCGTTGCCCGGGATCGGCATCCGTGCGCCTACCGGCCAGTTCGGGACGCCGTAGCCGGGCTGCGGCTGGCGAGGCAGTGTCGGTTCGTTCGGTCCTGGCTCCATCTCCGGCTCCTCTCTCAGGCCGCCTGGCCTGGGACGTGGACGATCTCCAGCTTGATGCCGTCCGGGTCGAAGAAGAAAACGGCGTAGTACCCCGGCGAGTACGCGTACTCCTCCGGTCCGCTTTCGATCTCGGCACCCTGGGCGCGCAGCCACTCGGCACGTTCGTCGACTGCTGCCCGCGACCAGGCCTCGAACGCGAGGTGGTGCAGGCCGACACGGTAGCGGTCGTGCCCGCCCTTGCTCTGCGCGTCGCGAAGACCGATCGAGACGTCGGGCCCACCGAGGTAGCAGATCGTCTCGCCGCGCTCGCCTTCGACCTCGGAGATCCGGTGGTAGCCGAGCGGCGCGAGAAGATCGCGGTAGAACGGCAGGCTGCGCTCGATCGACGACACGACGAGATCAACGTGGTGGACGCCGGCGAGGGTACGCATGTGCGAGTCGCTACGAGTTCAGCGACGCGCCGCCGTCTCCTGCGCCGCGTTCGAGTCCGAACGCGTGCGCGCGCCCGTAGCGGACGGCGCGTGCGACCTGCGTCGCGTCGAAGCCCTGCTCGATCAGCTGTTGCTTCAGCTCGCCTTCGGACGCGAGCCGCAGGAAGAGCCAGGCGAGTGCGCCGAGCGTGACGAACGACCCCTCGATCATCATCACGACGCCGGCGAGGTTCTGGTCGTGCACGGGGCCGATCCCCCAGATCGGTTGGGCGTGGATGTACCACGGATAGAACACGTGGCTCGACCAGATGAACACGTTGCCGAGGACGGTCTCGATCAGCCGTACGACGGCGATGTAGCCGAGCTTGGCGCCGGTGCCGAACCACTGCGGCGCGGGCAGCGTCTCGATCACCGGCGCCCACATCAGCGCACCGCAGCTGAAGAACATGAAGTGCTCGAGCGCGTGCACGCCGCTGTGGTGCAGCGCCGCCTGGTACAGGAACGGCACGTGCCAGGCGTAGAGGTCGACCGCCCAGAGCGGCAGCGCGACGAGCGGGTGGGCGAGCACCCGCAGCCGCTCGACCGGCCGCAGCGCGAGCACCGGTCGGAGGATGGGGCCGGTCAGCCCGACGACGAAGCAGAGCGGCGCAAGGTCGCCCAGCAGGATGTGCTGGATCATGTGCACGAAGAACAGGTCGTGCTCGCCGATCCAGTCGATCGGCGAGTTGAGCGCGACGACGACCAGCCCGATCCCGGTCCAGAAGATCGACCGCCGCCAGGCGGGCACCGGCTGCCCGCGGGCCGCAAGCGTGCGCGTGCGGCGCAGGTAGAGGAGCGCGACGACGAGCGTCGGGGCAAGCTGAAGTGGCTCCAGGTTCCAGTTCGCCGCCAGCGAGCCGAGGAGCATGCCTGCAGTGTTGCGGAATCGGGACAATTCCCGTGTGCACCTCTTCCACTATCACCTCGTCACGAGCGAGGTCCGGCCGCTCGAGGCCCGGTACATCGGCAAGCTCGGCTTCGAGCTGATCGCCCGCTACGGCCGGATCGGCGACGACAACGTCTCGGCCGAGGCGGGGCTCGGTTGGAGCGAGCTCGACCGCGACGGCTTCAAGCTGCGGCTCTGCGAGCTCGAGCGCGGCGCCGTCAACGTGGTCGTTCAGCCGGGCCACTGGCGACTCCCGCGCGTCGACCACCTCGGGATCGCACTCGAGGAAGAAGACTTCCAGGCCGTCCTCACACGTGCGACTGCCTGGAACCTGCCGGTACAGGAGCGGGGCGGCCGTCGGACGTTCATCTCGACCAACGCCGGCTACCGGCTCGAGGTGCACCCGCCGCGCGACTGGCTCTACGAGCTGCTCGACGCCGGCGAGGAGTTTCGCATCGCCGAGCTGCAGCTCGCGACCGACGAGCCCGAGCCGAAGGCGGCGGCGCTCGCCGACCTGCTCGGAATCGCAGGCGGGGACAACACGGTCGACGTCGGCGGCTCGCTCGTGCGCTTCACGTCCGGAGGGCCGGAAGGCCGCCCCCAGCTCGAGGGGGAGCGCTTCGAGAGCGCAGCCGAGACGGCCCGCCGCGGCCGGTCGTAGACTCAGCTGCCTGAACGAACAGCCGCACAGCTACGCCGGCGCCGGCGTATCGCTCGCGGTGGCAGACGCGGTCGTGGAGCGGCTGCGCGCCGCCGTCGAGTCGACGGGCGCGCGCGGCTTCGGCGCCTTCGCGGGGCTTCATCCGATCGGGGACGGGCGGCTGCTCGCAGCCTCGACGGACGGGGTCGGGACGAAGCTGACGCTCGCCCGCGCGCGCGGCGCGCTGCACGGCTGCGGCGCCGACCTCGCCGCGCACTGCATCAACGACGTCCTCACGACTGGCGCCACTCCGCTGCTGCTCCTCGACTACGTCGCGGCCGGCGAGATCAGGCTCGACGAGGTCGCCGAGCTCGTCGAGGGCGCGGCCTCGGTCTGCCGCGATGCGGGCGTCGCGCTCGTCGGCGGGGAGACGGCCGAGCTGCCGGGCATCTACCGAGAGGGCGAGCTCGACTTCGCGGGCACCTGCGTCGGCGTCGTCGCCGAGGCCGAACTCGTCGACGGATCTACCGTCGGTGCCGGCGACGCGATCGTCGGTTTCACCTCGAACGGCGTGCACGCGAACGGCTTCACGCTCGTCCGTCGCGTGCTCGAAGACGAGGACTACGACGGGCCCGACCTGCTCGCGCCGACGCGGCTCTACCTCGCCGAGGCGCGCGCGCTGCGCGGCCGAGCGAAGGCGTTCGCGCACGTGACCGGCGGCGGCATCGCAGGCAACCTCTCGCGCGTCATACCCGCCGGGCTCGGCGCCGAGCTCGACTGGGACGCCTGGGAGTGGCCGCCCGTCTACGAGTGGCTCGCCCGCCACGTCGACGAGGACGAGCTGCGGCGCGTGTTCAACCTCGGCATCGGCTGGTGTGCGATCGTCGCCGCGCCGGAGCCCGGCGAGCTCGTGATCGGGCGGGTGACGTGATCGGAGTCCTCGTCAGCGGGCGGGGCTCGAACCTGCAGGCACTGCTCGACGCCGGGTTGCCCGTCGTCGCCGTCGCGTCCAACAACCGCGCGGCGCCCGCGCTCGAGCGCGCCCGCGCGGCCGAGATCCCGACCGCGACATTCAGTCTCGACTGCCACGCCGACCGTGAGGAGCGCGACCTCGTGCTCGCCACGTGGCTGGAAGCGCGCGGCGTCGAGCTCGTCGTGCTGGCCGGCTACATGCACCTGCTGACGAAGCCCTTCCTCGATCGTTTTCCCGGCCGGATCGTGAACGTCCACCCGTCCCTGCTGCCGCGCTTCCCGGGCGCACACGCGATCTCGGACGCCCTCGCGGCGGGTGTCGCCGAGACCGGCGTCACGATCCACCTCGTCGACGAGGGGCTCGATACCGGGGCGATCCTGGCGCAGGAGCCCGTGCCGGTCGAGCCGCGCAGGACGCTCGAGGAGCGGATCCATGCCGTCGAGCATCGCCTCTACCCGGCCGTCGTGCGCCGGCTGCTCGAGCACGCCGCATGAGAACCCTGGCGGGTCTGACTTGGTCGGGTCGCACTCAGCCGGAAAGACGAGGCGCCAGTTCACCAACGCACCGCGGGCGAGCCAAGCCGTGAGAGCTCTGATCTCGGTGTACGACAAGAGCGGTGTCGCCGACTTCGCGCGCGGGCTTGCGGCCCTCGGGTTCGAGCTCGTGTCGTCAGGCGGCACGGCCGACTACCTCTCGGCGCACGGCGTCGAGGTGACACGGGTCGAGCAGGTGACGAGCGCGCCGGAGCTGCTCGGCGGCCGCGTGAAGACGCTCCATCCGCGCATTCACGCGGGCATCCTCGCGCGCCGCGACCGCCAGGAAGACGTCGACACCCTCGCCGAGCACGAGATCGATCCGTTCGACCTCGTGTGCGTCAACCTCTACCCGTTCACGTCTGTCGTCTCACGCCTCGACGTGACCGAGGCCGAAGCCGTCGAGATGATCGACGTCGGCGGACCGTCGATGCTCCGCGCCGCCGGCAAGAACTTCGCGCATGTCGCCGCCGTCTGCCGGCCGGAGCAGTACGAGCCGGTGCTGGCCGAGCTCCGCGAGCGCGGCGAGCTGTCGGTCGAGCTGCGGCGCTCGCTGGCGAACGACGCGTTCGCGACGACGGCCTCCTACGACGCTGCGATCGCGCGCTGGTTCGGCGAGACCGAGGCGTTCCCGACCGAGTTCACGCCGAGCTTCGAGAAGGTCTCGGACCTGCCGTATGGCGAGAACCCGCACCAGCGCGCCGCCTACTACCGTGAGCTCGGCGCGCGGCGACATCTACTCTCGCACGTCGAGCAGATCGGCGGCCGCGACCTCTCCTACAACAACCTCGCCGACCTCGACGCCGCGAGCAGGATGGCGCGACTCTTCGCAGCGCCGACGGCAGTGCTCGTCAAGCACGCCAACCCGTGTGGCGTCGCCACCGCCGACACGATCGAGGACGCCTACGAGCGCGCCCTCGCCGCCGACCCGGTCTCGGCCTTCGGCTCGGTCACGGTGCTGAACCGACCCGTCGGTCCCGAGCTCGGTGCGCGGATCGCGAAGCAGTTCGTCGAGGTGCTGCTCGCACCGGCATACGACGACGCCGCGCTCGACTCCCTGCGCGCCAGGGAGGCGCTCCGCATCCTCTGCGACCACGAACGCCGTGCCGAGACGCCGCACGAGCTCGACTACAAGCGGGTGCTCGGCGGGTTGCTCGTGCAGGAACGGGACGCCGACGTCAACCAGGCCGAGCCGCTACGAGTCGTCGTCGGCACGGTCACCGACGACCAGAAGCGCGACCTGCTCTTCGCCTGGCAGGTCTGCCGGTTCGTGACCTCGAACGCGATCGTGCTCGCCCGAGACCGGCGGACGATCGGCATCGGCGCCGGTCAGATGAGCCGCGTCGACGCGGTGCGGCTCGCGATCGAGAAGGCTCGCGGGCTCGGCCACGACACGAGCGGCGCGGTGCTCGCGAGCGACGCGTTCTTCCCCTTCGCCGACGGGCCGCAGCTCGCGCTCAACGCGGGCGTGACCGCGCTCATCCAGCCCGGCGGATCGAAGCGCGACGCCGAGGTGATCGATGCAGTCGCCGCCGCCGGGGCCGCGATGGTCTTCACCGGCCGCCGGCACTTTCGCCATTAGGCAAGTTTCTCTATCGTTAGGCGCCCGAGGCGGGGCTAGTAAAGGACGGCAGTGGGCGGACTGCTCGACGATCTCAAGCACGTGTTGCGTGAGCGTTTCGACGCGTACGTCGCCACGAAGGCGGCGCACCACGTCGTCCGCCGCGAGCGCGAGCAACTCGAGCGGGTGGACGCGAAGCTCGACCGGTTCGCGGCTCGGATCGAGGCGGCGCTCACGGCCGGCGAGGCGCGAATCGAGAGCCTCCGCCGGCTCGAGGACGAGCTCCGCACGCTCCTCGCCGAGCTCCGTCTGCGGACAGACGAGCTGCGGATCACCGGGATGGACGAGCTGCTCGAGCTGATCGACTCGCTGCGCAACCTCGGCTCGGCCCGCGCCGAAGCCACGGAGGTGACGGTCAGCTCGGCGATCAGACGACTCGCCGGCGAGCCCGAGCCCGGCGTCGAGCCCGCGCGCCCCGACGAGGACGGTCGGCATGCTCCGCGTGCGGGGCCCGACGTTCCCGAGCCACCGGCGCCGCCGGCCCCGGCGCCTCCGTCGCCCGCCCCGCCCGCGGCCACGCCGGCGGCGCCGATCTCGGTCGGGGAGGTGGAGGCGTGGCGGCCCGACCCGGACATGCGGCTGATCGAGGTCGACGTTGACCGCGACACACCGTAGCGAGGCGCCTCCGGTGCCTGAGCCGGAGCTGAAGGAGGTCGTCCTCCTCAGCTCGCGCTTCCGCATGTGGCCGGACCCACCCGACGCCGCGAGCGCCGAGGATCCGGGCACGTTCGCGTACCCCGAGGGCGACTTCCTCACGCTCGCGGCTGCCACGAAGCGCGAGCCGAACGGCGTCCTGCTCTACCTCCAGGCGGACGTCGACGACTTCTCGATCCCGTTCTCGCTCAGCGTCCTGCTCGGCGCGCGGTTCGAGGCGCAGGAACCCGACCTCGACCGCCCCGACCTCGAGCGGACGCTCGTCTGGCTCTGCTACCCGGCCCTGCGCGAGCTCGTCGCCACGATCACCGGCAGCTCGCCGATGCCTGCCTACCAGCTGCCGCCGCGGACGCGGGCGCACTTCCGGCTCCCTCACTAAAACGGCCCTCAGAACCGCTCCAGGGTCCAGGCGCCGCTCGTCCGGCGCCGGCTTCGGTAGGGAGGGATGCGGGAGCACACGCAGTAGCCTTTCCGTGCGAATGGGACGCCGCTACCCGAGCGTGCTCGACCTCGTCGGCAACACGCCGATCGTGCGGCTCGACGGAATCTCGCGGGACGTGCCCGGCACGATCCTCGCCAAGCTCGAGTATCTGAACCCCGGCGGCTCGGTCAAGGACCGGATCGGGCTCGCGATGATCGAGGCAGCCGAGCGCGACGGCCGTCTTCGCCCCGGCGGGACGATCGTCGAGCCGACCTCCGGCAACACGGGCGTCGGCCTCGCGATCGCCGCCGCCTTGAAGGGCTATCGCTGCATCTTCGTCATGCCCGACAAGATGAGCCAGGAGAAGATCGCGATCCTTCGCTCGTACGGCGCCGAGGTCGTGATCACGCCGACCGCCGTCGACCCCGAGTCGCCGGAGTCGTACTACTCGGTCTCCTCGCGCCTCGCCGAGGAGATCCCCGGCGGCTTCAAGCCGGACCAGTACTCGAATCCGGCGAATCCGGACGCGCACCACGACACGACCGGGCCCGAGATCTGGGAGCAGACCGGCGGCGACCTCGACGCGGTCGTCATCTCGGTCGGCACCGGCGGTACGATCACCGGCGTCGGCCGGTACTTCAAGGAGCGCGGGTCGCAGACACTGATCGTGGGCGCCGATCCCGAAGGCTCGGTCTTCACGGCTCACGACCCACGCGACGTCCACCCGTACTTCGTCGAGGGGATCGGCAAGGACAGCTGGCCGGAGACGCTCGACGCGGACGTGGTGGACGAGTGGGTGCGCGTCTCGGACCGCGACTCGTTCCTCGTCGCGCGACGGCTCGCCCGGGAAGAGGGCCTGCTCGCCGGCGGCTCCTCCGGGACGACGGTATGGGCGGCGTTGCAGGTCGCGGCGCGGCTCGGGGCCGACGCGCAGGTGCTCGCGCTGCTGCCCGACTCGGGCAGGTCGTACCTCTCGAAGTTCCTCGACGACAAGTGGATGCTCGAGTACGGCTTCCTCGAGCGAACCGCTCCGACCCCGACGGTCGCCGAGCTGCTCCGCGCCAAGCAGGCCGAGGCGACGGAGATGCCGCCGCTCGTCACGATCTCCTCGCACCAGAAGGTCGGCGAGGCGATCGACGTTATGCAGCGCTACTCGATCTCGCAGCTGCCGGTCGTGCGCGACGGGGAGCTCGGGACCCTGGCCGATGTGATCGGCTCGCTCCAGGACCGCGACCTGCTCGACCGCGTGTTCAGGAATGCCGACGCCCTGCACGAGGACGTTGCGGCCGCGATGCAGCCGCCGCTCGCGACCGTCGAGGCGCGCGCCTCGCTCGACGAGATCGTGGCAGCGCTCACGGGCCGTACGAACGCCGTAGTCGTCGCCGAGTCGGGCCGGCCGATCGGGGTCGTCACGCGCTCGGATCTGCTCGAATTCCTGGCCCACCGCCGCTGAGGCGTCGCTAGCACGTCCTGACGAACGTGACCTGGTAGACGAGCTTGACCGTCTCGGTGACGGCGTACCAGGGCAGCTTCCACCACTCCTGCGGCGCTCCGACCATCCGCAGCTCGCCGTGATAGCAGCGCCTGATCAGCATGTGCGCGCGGAAGACGTGGAACTGCGACGTGACGACGTCGATCCGCGTCAGGTGCAACTGCCGTGCGAGTCTGCCGATCTCCTCCGCCTCGCCGCGGGTCGAGAACGGATGAGCGGCGAAACAGCGGACGTGTGGGCTCGGAGTCCCGCAAAGCTGCTGCTCGAGGCGGCCGCCGCCGCCCGTCGAGACGACGAGCAGCGGCGCGTAGCCCTCATGCAGGAGGCGCACGCCGACCGGCAACCGCGTTCGGGAGCCGCTGAGGACGACGATCGCGCCGGCAGGCACCGGCCTGCCGCCGTGGTCGAGCGCGAAGACGATCGCCGCGGCTGCTGCCCAGGCGAGCACGGCGAGCGCGAGCACCTTGAGCAGGAGCCGCATCGGGCGTGCAGCCTAAGGTGAGCGCGGCCGCGGTGCGGCGCTTCGTGGTCGCGCGGCAGGGGTTCGCAAGCCGGTTCCGTCGCGCCGGCGGCGAGGACGTCGAGGCAGCGATCGGACGGCTGCAGGCGGTGCAGCTGGACTCGATCGCGACGGTCGACCGCGCGCACCGGCTCACGCTCTCGTCCCGGATCGGCGCCTACGCCGAGCCGGAGCTCGCACGCCTGCTGCGCGAGGGCCGGATCTTCGAGTACTGGGCGCACGAGGCGTGCCTGCTGCCGATCGAGGACTACCCGCTCCACAAGCGCCGCATGAACGAGCTCAGCGACCGGCACTGGTGGGGGCGCGAGCGGACGGCCGAGTTGCGCGCCGTCGAGCGGGAGGTGCTGGCGCGGCTCGATGCGGAAGGGCCGCTGCCGGCGCGCGCGTTCGCGGGCCGCAGCGGGCCGATGTGGGACTGGAAGCCGGCGAAGCGGGCGCTCGAGCACCTCTTCGCCGCCGGCGAGGTCGCGATCGCCGGCCGCCAGGGGTTGCAGCGCCTCTACGACCTGCCGGAGCGGGTGATCCCGAAGCGATATCTCGATGCCCCGACTCCCTCGACCGACGAGTTCCGGCGCGGGCTCGCGCTGCGGGCGGTCCGAGCGCGCGGCGCGCTGACGGAGGCAGGGATCGCCGAACACTGCCGCTTCCGCGGCGGCGGCCGCGACGTGAAGCCGCACGCCGACCGGCTGGTCGCCGAGGGGCTCCTGCGCCGTGCCGAGCTCGACGACGGGGGTGCACCGGTCCTCGTCCCGGCCGACGCCGAGCTCGACGGCGTGCCGTCCGCCGCGGTCCTCCTCTGCCCGTTCGACAACCTCCTCTGGGACCGGGCGTTCCTGCGCCGGCTGTTCGGCTTCGAGCACCTGATCGAGGTCTACAAGCGCGAGCCCGAGCGCATCTACGGGTACTACGTCCTGCCCCTGCTCGCCGGCGAGCGCTTCGTCGGCCGCGCCGACGTGAAGGCCGACAGGGAACGCGGCGTGCTCGAGCTCAAGCGCTTCACGCCCGAGCCGGGCGTGCGGCGGCGCCTCGACGAACTGCTCGAGCGCGCCGCGGCGCGGCTGGCGCGGACCCTCGGCCTCGAGGCCGTCACGCGTCCCGCGTAGAGGAACCCGGCTACCCTCTCGCCGTGGAGTTCGAGACGCGCGCGATCCATGTCGGCCAGGAGCCCGACCCGGCGACGGGAGCGCTGATTACGCCGATCTACCAGACCTCGACCTTCGCGCAGGAGGAGGTCGGCAAGAACAAGGGCTACGACTACGCCCGCGTCGCGAACCCGACCCGCACGGCCCTCGAGCGCGCTGTGGCGAGCCTCGAGAACGCGGAGCACGGCCTCGCCTACGCGTCCGGGCTCGGAGCGGTGACGACGATCATGCACCTCGTCGACCCCGGCGAGCGCGTCGTGCTGATCGCCGACGTCTACGGCGGCGTCTACCGGCTGGCCTCGAAGGTCTACGAGCCGAAGGGCTATCGCTTCACCTACGTCCCGCCCGAGGAGTTCGATACGAACCTCGCCGAGTACCTCGCCGACGACGTGCGGCTCGTGTGGGTCGAGACACCGTCGAACCCGCTGCTGAACATCGTCGACATCCGCCGCGCCGCGGAGACGGCCCATGCCGCCGGCGCGCTGCTCGTGGTCGACAACACGTTTGCGAGCCCGTACCTGCAACAGCCGCTCGAGCTCGGCGCCGACCTCGTCGTCCACTCGACGACGAAGTACCTCAGCGGGCATTCGGACGTGATCGGCGGCTTCGTCGCCACGAGCGACGCCGCGCTCGACGAACGGCTCCGCTTCCTGCAGAAGTCGCTCGGAGCCGTCCCGGGGCCGTTCGACTGCTGGCTGGTCCTGCGCGGGATCAAGACGCTCGCGCTGCGAATGCGGCAGCACTGCGAGAACGCGCGCGCCGTCGCGGAGTTCCTCGACGGGCACCCCGCGGTCGAGCGGGTCTTCTACCCGGGCCTGCCGTCGCATCCCGGCCACGCGGTCGCGCGGCGCCAGATGCGCGACTACGGCGGCATGGTCTCCTTCCTCGCCGAGACCGAGGAGGAGGCGGTCGCGCTCTGCGCGCGCACCAAGGTCTTCATTCTCGCCGAGTCGCTCGGTGGGGTCGAGAGCCTCATCGAGCACCCGGCGCGGATGACGCACGCGGCGACGACCGACGCACCGTTCGCGGCGCCGCGCAACCTCGTGCGCCTGTCGGTCGGGATCGAGGCGCCGACCGACCTCGTAGCAGACCTCGAGACGGCGCTCGTCAGGTCGGCGGCACGCGTCGGGAGGTAGCGCCTCGGCACGTCGGACCACGGGAGCAGGCCGAGCCGCGCCAGCGCGTCAGGGAGCCGGCGGCGCGGCCACATCTCCTGCGTGTGCGCCCACGTGCCGCGGAAGCTGTCGACGCGGGCCTGCGGGTTCCAGCCGAGCAGCTGCTCGACGAGCATCCCGGTCTCGTCGACCTGGTCTCTGATCACCTCGTCGCGCGTGCTCCAGTAGAGCTCGATCGGGATGCCGGCGAGCGCCAGCTGGCGCACATAGTTGTCGGGGCTCCGGCGGGCGTAGGCAAGCGGGTCGGTCAGCGGCGTGCCGCCGATCTCCTCGCGTGCCAGCTGCTGCAGACGCCGTCCGTCGTCGAGGGCGGCGAAGTCCCAGTAGCGGCGCGCCATGTCGGTCGCGGGGTCGAAGGCAGCGACGCCCGCGAGGAGGTGCGGATGGCGAGCGGCGAGGAGCAGCGCCTCCTGACCTCCCATCGAGCCGCCGACCGCGTAGACACGGTTCCGCTCGACATCGACGCCGTTTCGCTCTGCGATCGCCGGCATCCGGGCCAGGTCGGCGATCTGGCCGGGGGCGCCCCAGGAGTAGAGCCCGAGCCGCCGGCCCTGCCCGGCCGGGTTGATGACCGCGAAGTCGCCGGTCCCCGGCAGGTCGCCGAAGAAGCGGGCGTTCTGGCGGGCCGTGATGCCGCGCCCGTGCGGTGAGATCACGAGCGGGATCGGCTTGCCGTCGTAGTGCCACGGGAGCAGCAGGTACGCGTCGCGGATGCGGCCGTCGTGGGCGCGGTAGTGGATCAGCCGCACCTCGATTCGTGGCGGTGCCGGCGCGGCTGCCGTGGAGGCCGGCAGCACGACGAAGACCGCGAGCATCGCCACTGCAAGCCGCACAGGGCGAGGCTAGGGCGTGCACTGCGAAGATGGCGTTATGACTTCGTTGTTCCCGGTTGACCTCCACTTCGCAGGCGTCGAGCGCGCGATCGGCGTCTACCTGCTGGACTCCGTCGACGGCCCGGTCCTCTTCGACTGCGGCCCGTCGACGACGCTGCCGCGCCTCGAGGAAGGGCTGCGGGAGTGCGGTGTCGAGCTGCACGACATTCGCCATCTGCTCCTCTCGCACATCCACCTCGACCACGCGGGCGCCGCGGGCCCGATCGTGCGCGACCATCCGGAGCTGACCGTGTGGGTATCGGAGATCGGCGCGCCGCACCTCGTCGACCCGAGCAAGCTCGAACGCTCTGCGCGCCGGCTTTACGGCGAGAGCTTCGACGTGCTCTGGGGCGAGCTCGCGCCCGTGCCGGAAGCCAACATCCGCATCGCGACGGGCGAGGTGCTCGGGTGGGAGGTCTTCCCCGCTCCCGGCCATGCGAACCACCACGTCTGCTACTTCGGCGACGGGACCCTGCTGGCGGGCGACGCCTGCGGCGTCCGCATCCAGCCGTCGCGGTACGTGCTGCCCGTCTCGCCGCCGCCCGACATCGATGTCGAGGCCTGGCATGCGACCATCGCCGAGATCGAGAAGCGCGCCCCGGAGCGACTCGCGCTCATCCACTTCGGCGTCGAGTGCGATCCGCCCGGCCACCTCGCCCGGCTTGGTGCCGAGCTCGACCGCTGGGCCGGCCGCGTCCGCGACGGGATGAGTCCGGAGGAGTTCATCGCGACCGGCCGGGCCGACGCGGGCGAGGACGCCGACCTGTACGACCGGGTGGCCCCGTACTGGCAGTCCTGGCACGGCCTCCGCCGCTACTGGGACATTAGGAACGCTGCGTGAGCATCGCCTCGTACGCGTGCAGGTAGTCGCGAACCATCCGTTCAGGCGCGAAGTGCCGCTCGGCGTAGGCGCGGCAGCCTTCGGGTGACAGCGCGTCCGCCTCCTGGAGCGCCGCGGGAGCGACAGCCCAGTCCTCGACGATGATCCCGGAGCGGCCGTTTTCGACCACCTCCGGCACGGCGCCCCAGCGGGACGCGATCACAGGCGTGCCGCAGGCCATCGACTCGATCATGACGAGGCCGAACGGCTCCTCCCACTCGATCGGGAAGAGCGTCACACGCGCATGCTGGAGCAGCTCGACCTTCTCGCCGTGCGAGACCTCGCCGACGTACTCGATCCGGTCGTTCAGGTGCGGCCGAACGTACGCGTCGAAGTACTGCCGCTCGAGCGGCTCGCGCATCTTGCCCGCCATCTTCAGAGGCAACCCGGTCTCGATCGCGGTGCGCACCGCCCGATGCGCGCCCTTGTCCGGGCTCATACGGCCGATGAAGAGCAGGTACTCGCCGCGGTCCGGCGCGAACGGATAGAGATCGAAGTCGAGTGCGTTTGGGCAGTTCGCGACCCAGTTCAGGTCGGGCTTGGGCTTGCGCTGGTTCAGCGAGATCGAGATCAGGCCGACCGTCGGCGCGACCGCCGCAGCCTGCTCGTAGAGCGCGCCCGGGATCCCGTCGAGCGGCCCGTGCACGGTGTGGACGACCGGCGTTCGCAACGCGCCGCCGACCGCGGCGCCGAGCAGGCCGGTGTGGTCGTTGATCAGGTCGAAGTCGTCCTGCCGTGCGTAGCAGTGGAGCGCATGACGTAGCTCGGTGAACGTCCGTCCGATCTCGTCGCTCGGCGCTTCCTCGAAGACGTAGTCGAGCTTCGCCTTCGTGCGCGACTGCCCGGCAGCGAACAGCGTCACGTCGTGGCCCGCGTCGACGAGACCGTCGGCGAGCAGCCAGACGACCCACTCGATGCCGCCGTAGCCGGTCGGCGGCACCGGGAACCAGACCGGTGCGAGGATGGCGATCCTCATCAGACCGCCTCGACGTGGACGCGTCCGCCCTCGACGCTGACGTCCCATTGGCGGTCGAATGCGCGGATGCCGGTGACGCGAATGTCCTCAGCCCACGACGGCAGCTCGGGTGCCGTGCTCTCGAGCTCGTTGCGGCCGCGGTCGGGCCGGATGCCGAGCAGCAGCTGGAGTAGCAGCACCGGTGCGCCCGCGGCCCAGGCCTGCGGGCGGGCGGCCGTCGGATAGGCGATCGGGAACGGCGTCTCGGCGCGAGCGAGGCCGGCGAAAACCTCCGGCAGCTGCCAGCCGAAGTGGCCCGCCGCCTCGAGCATGCGGCGCACGATTCGCTGGCACTCCGACCAGCGTCCCTCGCGCGCGAGGCCCCAGGCGATCAGGGAGTTGTCGTGCGGCCACACGGTGCCGTTGTGATAGCTGAGCGGATTGAAGCCTGCATCGTCGGCGGACATCGTGCGAACGCCCCAACCCGACCAGAGCGGCTCGCCCATCAGCCGGTCGACGATCACGTCGACGCGCTCGGGCGGCACGATCCCCGACCAGAGCAGGTGGCCGACGTTCGACGTGAGCGAGTCGACCCGCTGCTTGTCGCGGTCGAGGGCGAGCGCGTAGAAGCCACCGCGCTCGTCGACCCAGAACGCCTCGTCGAAACGCGCCTTCAGCGCTGCCGCCTCGCTCTCGAGCCGCTCTGCGAGCACTCGGTCGCGCCAGGCCTCGCGTGCTATCTCGGCGCACCGGCGCTTGGCGTCGTACACGTAGCCCTGGACCTCGCACGGCGCGATCGGCGGCTCCGCGATCCGGCCGTCGTGGAACCGCTGCGAGTCGCTCGAGTCCTTCCAGGACTGGACGGCGAGACCCCGGGGCGAACGGCGCAGGAACTCGACGAAGCCGTCGCGGTCGCGGTCGCCGTACTCGTCGATCCAACGAAGCGCCGCGAGCGCCGGCTCCTTCAGCTCGTTCACGAGCGCCCGGTCATCGGTCCAGCGCCACACCTCGGAGAGCAAGATCAAGTACAGCGGCGTCGCGTCAACCGTGCCGTAGTAGCGGTCGAACCAGTGCGTCGCCGCCTTGCCGCGCCGCACCTCGTGCACGATCTTCCCCGGCTCGGCGTCACGCGATGGGTCGTCGTCCTTCGCCTGCAGCGCGGCGAGCGAGCGGAGCGCCGTGCGGGCGAGCTCCGGCCCGAAGAGCAGCGTCTGCAGACAGGTGATCAGCGTGTCACGGCCGAACACGGTCATGAACCACGGCATCCCGGCGGCGGGGAGCTTGCCCGTGTCTCCGTCGGCTCGCATCCGCAGCGCGGCGAGGTCGCTGACCGAGCGACCGAAGGCCTGCGAGAGGGCCGACCAGCCCGTCCGCACCTGCGGGACGCGGAGTTGCCAGGCCGCGAGCGAGTCCCGGACGCGCGTCAGCTCCTCGCCGAACTGCGCCTCGGACAACTGCGGGTTCTGCGACGGTGAGTTCGGCATCACGTCGACAAGCAGCTCCCAGCGCTCACGCGGCGCGAGCTCGACGCGCCAGTACGCGTCGCCGCCGTACTGACGCGGCGCGCGCGAGAAGGTCACGACGGTCCGGCCGTCGTCGCCCTCGAAGGCGAGCGAGTTGTCGTCGGCGAGCCACATCGGGTCGGCCGGCGGCGGCAGCGGCTGCGCGTGCAGGGGATCGCCGAGCGTGAAATCGTGATCCTTCACCTCGAAGATGTCGGCGAAGTCGGATGCGAGCTCGAGGCAGACCTCGAACCGCTGCGTCTCCATCGACTCGTTGCGGATCATCAACCGGTCCTGCATCGTCTCGCCGACGAACCGCGAGCGCACGATCGAGAGCACGTCCTGCCCAAGCCCGGCTGCGACAGGGTTGCGGAGATAGAAGGCGGCCGAGAAGTACTCGACCTGTCCCGAGGAGAGCAGGAGCGGCCGCGCGCCGTTGATCGTGAGCACGAGACGCGACAGCCGGCGCGTGTCGTCGGCGTACAGGCCGCTCGTCTCGCCGGCGATGTCGCCGCGGTCGTCGCAGATGCAGAAGGTCGAGCCTTCGAGAATCGTGAGCATCGGCGCCCCTCAGCGCCGGTGGACGCGTCCGCCGCTCGACTGGTCGATCGACATCACGACCAGCTCGTCGACGACGACGTGCAGCGGCCTGGTGAGGGCGAACAGGATGCAGCCCGCGACGTCGTCGGCGCTGAGCGGCCGCGTGCCCTCGTACACGGAACGCGCCTGCTCCACATCGCCCTTGAACCTGACGATGGAGAACTCGGTCTCGACGAGGCCTGCGTCGACCGTCGTCACCCGGATGTCGCGACCGAGGAGATCTTCGCGTAGTGCGCGCGTGAAGCCCCGCACGGCGAACTTGGACGCGACGTAGCTCGCGCCGTTCGGGTACGCCCAGCGCCCGGCGACGGAGCCCATGTTGACGATGTGCCCCGGCTCGCGTAGCGAGCGCTGCAGGACGAGCCGCGTCATCCGGAAGAGGCCGTTGACGTTCGTCTCGAACACCCTGCGCTCGTCCTCCTCCGTCGATTGGTCGACGGGATAGCGGCCGAGCGCGAGCCCGGCGGCGTTGACGAGGATGTCGCACGGCCCGGCGGCATCGACGAAGCGCTCGCTGCTCGCCGGGTCGGTGACGTCGAGCTCGAGCGCCACCTCCGCCTCGATCCGGTCGGCGCGGCGGGCGCCGCCGACGACGCGCGCGCCCGCCGCGGCGAGCTGGCGCGCCGTGGCGGCGCCGATCCCGCTCGAGGCGCCGGTCACGATCGCCGTCTTGCCGTCGAGTTCACCCACGGCGCGGCACGTTACCCTGCCCGCTCGACGCCGGCGCGCAGGGACCCGTGGGCTATGTCGGCAGGAACGACACGGAGACGGTCTGGCTCTGGCCGTGCTTGTCGGTCAGCTTGAACGTGGCGAGGTACTGCTGCGCCTTCGCTGGCTTGAACTGGACCGTCACGGGCACCTCCTGCTCGCCGTTCAGCCTCGCCGTCACCTTCTGCAGGTGCTCGAGCTTCTTGCCGAGGTAGACGCTGTACGTGACCGTGAGCGGCGAGTTCGGAGGATCGTGGTAGGCGATGAAGGGCGCGAACACCTTCACGACCGGGAACCGGTTGGGCGCCACGACCTGCGACTGCCCGTCGAGTTTCTTCGCGACGGAGGCGAAGGCCGCGTACGCCGGCTTCTTGGTGCCGCCCGCCGTCTCGAGCCCGCTCTGCCAGGTTCCAGGGCTGTCGCGGATCGTGAACCAGATGAACATCTCGACGAACGGGCTCGCGGCCGCCATCTGCAGGGCGGTCTTCGCGTCACTCGCCTGCCGCGCGTACGTGACGCCGGCTGCGAACTGCGGCTTCGTCTGCTCGCCGTACTCGGTGATCCAGATCGGCACCCGGCGGTGGAACCACTTCTGCAGCGACTGACCGAACTGCGTGATCCGGGTCATCGTCACGTTCGGCCAGGCGACCTTCTGCGTCGGGCCGAGGAACGGGTCGGTCGGATACGGGTGGGTCGCCCATGCGTCGAAGGGCAGGTTCGGGTCGAGGCGCGACAGCTGATAGGCGAACGTCGCTGGTGCGACGCTGTCCGACACGCCGGAGCTTGAAGCGATCGGCTTGTCGCGGCCCCGGTTCGAGGTCTCGCCGACCGCGACAAGCGCCTGCGGGTTGCCGAGCTTGATCGCCCGGTACGCGGGAAGGTAGAGCCGCAGATACTCGCGCGGGCTGACGATCGTCGACCCGGAGAACTGCGGCGTCAGGAAGAGCTGGAGGTTCGGCTCGTTCCAGACCGACCAGCGCGAGACGAGCCCGTGGCCGTGGTGGCCGTTGTATCGCGTCGCGAGCATCTGCGCGAACTGGGCGAGCGTCGTCACGCTGGTCGGCGGATGGTTCGACGGCTGCCCGCCGTTCGCCCACTTCGGGCAACCGGAGATGTTGATCATTACGCCGAGGCCGAAACGGAGGGCGCCGCCGACAAGCGTGTCGAGGTCACTGATGTGGTAGGCCGGATCGTTACCGTTGAGCGGGTTCGCCGGCTTGGTCGGCGCGATCTGCGACCAGTCGGCGGTGACGTGAATGATCGAGGCGCCTGCCTTCTCTGCCGCGAGCAGATTCTGCTGCGCGGCGGGCGACCAGCGGAATGCGTTGTCGTCGTAGAACCCGATCATCATCCGCGGCGCGGCGCTGGCAGCCGTAGCGGTCACGAGCAGAACAGCGAAGAAGAGCAGGACCATGCGCACGAGATAACGACCTCCCCCTTGTGGCTGACAGTTCAGATCTCCCCGTGCTCCCCAGCCTAAACGAGGGGGGTGATGGCGCTGTTAAGCAGCCGTTGTCGGTGCACGGCCCGCAGCGCTCGTGACGGCTTCGAGCCACGTCGCAAGCTCGCCGTCGAGCGCACCGCGCTCGAGGCGGAAGCGCCAGTTGCGTCGCGCGGTGCCGGGCGTGTTCATCCGCGCGTTGCTGCCGAGCCCGAGCACGTCCTGCACGGGCACGATCGCGAGCCGGGCGGGTGACCCGAGCGCGAGCTCGACCATTAGCCGGTGCGGCTCGCGTGCCTCGATCCCGCGCTCGGCCGCGAGCCGGCGCGCGCGTGCGCGGACGCCCTGGGGCGCCGTACGCCACCAGCCGGCGGCCGTGTCGTTGTCGTGCGTCCCCGTATAGACGACGCGGTTCTCCGGCATCGCCAGCGGGTCGTGGACCGAGTCGGCGAGGACGAACTGGAGCACGACCGTGCCGGGCAGGCCGAGCTCGTCGCGCAGCCGGCGCACCGCGGGCGTGATCACGCCGAGATCCTCCGCGATCAGGTGGAGCGGCCCGAGCTCGGCCGCGAGGGCGTCGAAGAGCTCGCGTCCCGGCCCGCGCCGCCAGCGGCCGTGGAGCGCCGTCTTGTGTCCCGTCGGCACCGACCAGTAGCTGACGAACCCGCGGAAGTGGTCGACGCGGGCCGTGTCGACGAGCTCGAACGTGCGCCTGACGCGCTCGATCCACCAGCGGTACCCGGTTCGCCGCAGCTCCCGCCAGTCGTAGATGGGATTGCCCCAGAGCTGGCCCGACGCGCTCCAGGCGTCCGGCGGCACTCCAGCGACGACCCCCGACTGGAAGAGCTCCGGGTGCGCGAGCTGGTCGGCCGATGCGGGCGCGACGTAGATCGGCACGTCCCCGATCAGGCGCACGGCGCGCGCGGCCGCGTAGTCGCGGAGCCTGGTCCATTCACGCTCGAAGCGAACCTGGTCGGCGAGCGCGTCGTGCCCGCCGAGCGCGGCCCAGTCCGCAGCCCAGTACGCATGGCGCGCCGCGAAGTCCTCGACCTCGGCCTGATCGACCGCCGCAGCCGGATCGGCAAGCAGGCCCGGCCAGGCGGCGAACGCCGAGCGGGCCCGGTACGGTGAGCCGTGCTCGTCCGGCGGCCCGAGCGGCAGCATCTGCCACCACGACTGCCCGGCCGCCGCGAGCCAGTCGACGAAGGCATACGCGTGCTCGTCGATCCGGCCGTTCGGAAGCGACGTCGGGTGGAGGAGGACGCCGCTCGAGCGCAGCATTTCCCCGATTCTGACGGTCGCAGATCGGGCATCCTCTCGCTTCGCATGCCGAAACCCGCGCCGCGACAACCCTCGAGCAGGCTCCGGATCGACCGCGTGACGCCGGTGGTCGACTGCGGCCGCTTCCCGGTCAAGCGCACGGTCGGAGACCGCGTCGCGGTGGGAGCCGACCTGATCCGCGACGGACACGAGGTACTCGGAGGGTGCGTGCGCCACCGCGGGCCCAGCGCGCGGCGCGCGACGCCGGCGCCGCTCGAGCCGATCGGGAACGACCGCTTCGGCGGCGCCTTCGAGGTGACCGAGTGCGGGCGCTGGCAGTTCGGGATCGAGGCTTGGCACGACCGGGCCGCGAGCTGGCGCGACGAGCTGCGGCGAAAGGCGGCGGCCGGGCAGGCGGACCTGGCCAGCGAGCTCAGCGAAGGCGAGCACCTGCTCGGGATCGCGTCGCTCGACATCGAGACGGCGCTCGCCTCCGCGGTCTCCGACCGTCAGGAGCTCACACGCTCCGCGCCGCTCAAGATCGACGTCGACCGCCTGCTCGCCCGCTTCGGCGCGTGGTACGAGCTCTTCCCGCGCTCGTTCGGCGGCTTCCGCGGCGTCGAGAAGATCCTGCCGCGCCTCGCCGAGCTCGGCTTCGACGTCGTCTACTTCCCTCCGATCCATCCGATCGGCCACACGGGCCGCAAGGGGCGCAACAACACGCTGCCGGCGAAGCGCGGCGACCCCGGCAGCCCCTGGGCGATCGGTGCAGCCGAGGGCGGGCACACCGCCGTGCATCCGGAGCTGGGCACCCTCGCCGACTTCGACCGGCTCGTCGCGCGTGCGGACGAGGTTGGGCTCGAGGTCGCCCTCGACTTCGCGATCCAGTGCTCGCCCGACCACCCCTGGATCACGGAGCACCCGGAGTGGTTCAAGTGGCGTCCGGACGGCACGATCAAGTTCGCCGAGAACCCGCCGAAGCGCTACCAGGACATCGTCAACCTCGACTTCGAGACCGACGACTGGCGCGGTCTCTGGGAGGCCCTGCGCGACGTCGTCCTATTCTGGATCGGCCACGGCGTGCGCACCTTCCGCGTCGACAACCCGCACACGAAGCCGCTGCCGTTCTGGGAGTGGCTGCTGGGCGAGGTGCGCGGCGAGCATCCGGACACGATCTTCCTTTCCGAGGCGTTCACCCGCCCGGCGATGATGCGGGCGCTCGCCAAGGTCGGCTTCAACCAGTCGTACACCTACTTCACGTGGAAGAACACGCGGCGAGAGCTCGAGGAGTACGTGACCGAGCTCGCGACGGAGACGGCCGACTACCTGCGGCCGAACTTCTTCGTCAACACGCCGGACATCCTGCACGAATACCTGCAGACCGGCGGGCGACCCGCGTTCGAGGCCCGGCTCGTGCTCGCGGCGACGCTGTCGCCGAGCTACGGCATCTACTCCGGCTTCGAGAACGTCGAGAACGTGCCGCTGCGCCCGGGAAGCGAGGAGTACCTCGACTCCGAGAAATACGAGCTCAAGCGGCGGACGCTCGATGGGCCGCTCCTCCCGCTCGTACAGCGCCTGAACGAGATCAGGCGCGCGAACCGCTCACTGCAGCGCATCGACAACGTCACGTTCCTCGAGACGGCGAACGAGCTCCTGCTCGCGTACGTGAAGCGGAGCGAGGAGGACACCATCGTCGTCTGCGTCAACCTCGATCCGCACCTGCCGCGGGAGGGGCTCGCGATCGTGCCGCCCGAGCTCGGTCTCCCACCGGCGTTCACGGTGCAAGACCTGCTGACCGATGAGAGCTACGCGTGGCACGGCGGCGGCAACTACGTTCTCCTCGGCCCGGGACGGGCCCACATCCTCCACGTGCGATGACCCAGACGCTCCCACGCGCCGAGTCGAGTGGCAGCGGCCACTGGTTCGAGTCGGACCCGCTCTGGTTCAAGCGCGCCGTCTTCTACGAGATCCACATCCGCGGCTTCTACGACGGCAACGACGACGGCAGCGGCGACTTCCGCGGCCTGACCGAGAAACTCGACTACTTACAGTGGCTCGGGATCGACTGCGTCTGGCTCCTGCCGATGTACCCGTCGCCCCTGCGCGACGGCGGCTACGACATCGCCGACTTCTATTCGATCCACCCCGACTACGGCACGGTCGAGGACTTCCACACGTTCGTCGACCAGGCGCACCAGCGCGGCATCCGCGTTGTCGCAGACCTGGTCATGAACCACACGTCGAACGACCACCCGTGGTTCCAGGAGTCGCGCTCGTCGCCCGACTCGCCGAAGCGCGACTGGTACGTCTGGTCGGACACCGACGACCGCTACAAGGACGCGCGCGTCATCTTCGTCGACACCGAGGTCTCGAACTGGACGTGGGACCCGATCGCCGGCGCGTACTACTGGCACCGCTTCTTCTCCCACCAGCCCGACCTGAACTACGACAACCCCGAGGTGCAGGCGGCGATGCTCGACGTCCTCCGCTTCTGGCTCGATCTCGGGATCGACGGGTTCCGCCTCGACGCGGTGCCGTACCTCTTCGAGCGCGAGGGGACGAACGGCGAGAACCTGCCGGAGACCCACGCATACCTGAAGCGTGTGCGCGCCGAGGTCGACGCGCACTATCCCGATCGCGTCCTGCTCGCCGAGGCGAATCAGTGGCCGGCCGACGTCGTCCATTACTTCGGCGACGGCGACGAGTGCCACATGGCGTTCCAGTTCCCGGTCATGCCGCGGCTGTTCATGGCGATCCGGCGTGAGGAGGCGACGCCGATCATCGACATCCTCGAGCAGACGCCGCCGATCCCGGACAACGCGCAATGGGGTCTCTTCCTACGTAACCACGACGAGCTGACGCTCGAGATGGTTACCGACGATGAGCGCGACTACATGTACGCGGAGTACGCCAAGGACCCGCGGATGAAGCTCAACCTCGGCATCCGCAGGCGGCTCGCGCCGCTCCTCGACAACGGGCGCGACGACATGGAGCTCCTGACGGCGATCCTGTTCTCGCTCCCAGGTTCGCCGGTCCTCTACTACGGGGACGAGATCGGCATGGGCGACAACATCTATCTCGGCGACCGGGACGGCGTGCGGACGCCGATGCAGTGGACCGGCGATCGCAACGGCGGCTTCTCGCGCGCCGACTTCGCGCGGCTGTACCTGCCGCCGCTGATGGACCCGGTGTACGGGTACCAGGCCGTGAACGTGGAGGCGCAGCTCCGCATCCCGACCTCGCTCTTGCGCTGGGTCCACCGGTTCATCGCACTGCGGAAGGAGCATCCGGTGTTCGCGCTCGGGAGCTGGGAGCCGCTCCGGCCGGCGAACAGCCGCATCCTGGCGCACGTACGCCGCTTCGAGAACGAGGTCGCGCTCTGCGTGCACAACCTCGCACGGTCGGCGCAGGCGGTCGAGCTCGACCTCTCGGCGTTCGAGGGCTTGGTGCCCGAGGAGATGCTCGGCCGGACAGCGTTCCCGGCGATCGGCGAGCTGCCGTACCTCCTGACCCTCGCCGGGCGAGGCTTCTTCTGGTTCCTGCTCCGGGAGCAGCTGTGACGGTCGATGTCGGCAGGCTCCCCGAGGACGCGCTGCTCGCGTTCGTAACGGCCCAGCGCTGGTTCGGCGCGAAGACGCGCGAGCCGGTCGGGATGCGGCTCCTCGACCAGGCAGTGCTCCGGAAGGAGGCGCCGGTCGTCGTCGATGCCCTCGCCGAGATCCGGTACGACGCGGGCGCGCACGAGGTCTACCAGCTGCTGATCGGGTTGCGGGAGCGCGAGACCGGGCACGCGGAGGCTGTGATCGCCGCGCTCGACGGCTGGAGCGGGTACGACGCGCTGACCGATTCGGCTGCGGCGCGCGAGCTCGTCCACCTCGTCCGCCGCGGAGCGAGCCTGCCCGCGCAGGAGGGAACGCTCGAGTTCCACACGCTCGACGCGATCCCGCCGGACAGTGCTGCAGTGCTGAGCGTGCGGCCGCTCGGGCTCGAGCAGTCGAACACGTCCGTCGTCCTCGACGACGAGCTGATCGTCAAGGCGTACCGTCGGCTCGAGGCAGGGCCGAATCCGGAGCTCGAGCTGCTGGCGTTCCTGACACGCCACGGATTCGCGAACGTGCCGGCGTTGCACGGCTGGTGGGCGTACAGCGGCCCGGTGATGGACGCGACGCTCGGGATCGTCCAGCGCTACGTCCCAGGCTCGGTCGACGGCTGGACGCTCGCGCTGCGCGAGCTCGACGCGGAGCCGGAACGGTTCCTCGGCCGGCTGCGGCGCCTCGGCGAGGTCGTGGGCTCGATGCATTCGACCCTCGCCTCCGACGTCGACGACCCTGCGTTCGCGCCCGAGGAGCCGAGCGCCGAGACGCTCGCGATTCTCACTGCGACACTCGACGAGCAGATCGAGAGCGTGTTCCAGCAGCTCCCGGACCTGCCGGTGCTCGCGCCGATCGCCGGCCGCGCCGACGAGGTGCGCGACTTCCTGGGGAGCCTCTCCCACTTCGGTCCGCTCGGCCGCGTGATCCGCCACCACGGCGACCTGCATCTCGCGCAGGCGCTGTGGGCGGACGGCGACTGGACGATCGTCGACTTCGAGGGAGAGCCCGCTCGCACGTTGCCAGAGCGGCGGCGCAAGCGCTCGCCGCTGCGCGACGTCGCGGGCATGCTGCGCTCGTTCGCCTACGCCGCCTCGGCGATTCCCGGCGCCCCGCGGACGTTCGAGCAGCGCGCACGTGAGGAGTTCTTGACCGCGTACCGGGGCGCGGTCCAGAGCGCGAATGTCCTCCCGGACGACGAGACGGCCGCCGACCGCCTGACCCTGATCTTCGAGCTCGAGAAGGCGGTCTACGAGCTCGGCTACGAGCTGAACAACCGGCCGGACTGGGTCGCGGTACCGGTCGCGAGCATCGCGCGACTCCTCGAGGCGCCGGCCACGTGAGGGCCGCGCTGTCCCTCATTGACCGGTGTCTGACACCACAGGTGTCAGACAATCGCGGCTGCCGATGACGCCCCAAGACGAATTTCGGCTCGTCGTTCGGCGCGAGCATTCGGATCCGCACCACGTCCTCGGCGCGCACCCTCGCGACGGCGGCGTCGTCGTCCGCGCGTTCCGCCCCGAGGCCGAGCGCGTGCGGGTGCTTCCCGACGGTGTCGAGGCGGAGCTGACCGATCCCGCCGGCCTCTGGGAGGCGCTCCTCCCGGGCAAGAAGCTGCCGCTCGAGTACGAGCTCGAGGTCTCGTACCCGGACGGCAACACGTTCACGATCCGCGACCCGTACGCGTTCCGCCCGACGCTCGGCGAGCTCGACCTCCATCTGGCAGCCGAGGGCCGGCACGAGGAGCTCTATGCCAAGCTCGGCGCCCACCTGCGCGAGGTCGACGGCGTCGCCGGGACCGCGTTCGCGGTCTGGGCGCCGAATGCGCGCTCGGTGAGCGTCGTCGCCGACTTCAACAGCTGGGACGGCCGCCTCCACCCCATGCGCTCGCTCGGCCCGACCGGCATCTGGGAGCTCTTCGTACCCGGCTGCGACGAGGGCGCGCGCTACAAGTTCGAGCTGCGCCGCCAAGACGGGGGCGTGCAGCAGCGCGCCGACCCGCTCGCGTTCGCGACCGAAGTGCCGCCGGCCACGGCGTCGGTCGTCTTCGGGCCCGGACACGAATGGCGCGACGACGAGTGGCTCGAGCAGCGGTTCGGGACCTCTCCGTGGACGCGGCCGCTCTCGATCTACGAGGTGCACCTCGGTTCGTGGCGCCGAGACCTCGGCTATCGCGAGCTCGCAGAGCAACTCGGCGCCTACGTCCGCGAGCTCGGCTTCACGCACGTCGAGCTGATGCCCGTCATGGAGCATCCATTCGCGGGCTCGTGGGGCTACCAGGTGACCGGATTCTTCGCCCCGACCGCGCGCTTCGGCAGCCCGGACGACTTCCGCGCCTTCGTCGACTCGCTCCACCGGCAGGGCCTCGGCGTCATCCTCGACTGGGTGCCCGCGCACTTCCCGCGCGACGAATGGGCCCTCGCGCGCTTCGACGGCACCGAACTGTACGAGCACGCCGACCCACGGCGCGGGGCGCATCCCGACTGGGGAACCCTGATCTTCAACCTCGGCCGCAACGAGGTTCGGAACTTCTTGCTCGCGAGCGCGCTCTACTGGCTGCGCGAGAACCACGCCGACGGGCTCCGCGTCGACGCGGTCGCGTCGATGCTCTACCTCGACTACTCGCGTCGCGAAGGCGGCTGGATCCCGAATGCCTACGGCGGGCGTGAGGACCTCGACTCGATCGCGTTCCTGCGCGAGCTGAACGAGGTCGCCCACGGCCGCGAGCCCGGCGTCATCTCGGCCGCAGAAGAGTCGACCGCGTGGCCCGGCGTCTCCCGGCCGGTCTACCTGGGCGGGCTCGGCTTCGGCTTCAAGTGGAACATGGGCTGGATGCACGACACGCTGGGCTACTTCCAGCACGATCCCGTCTACCGGCAGTACCACCACCACGAGCTGACGTTCTCGATGATCTACGCGTTCACCGAGAACTTCATCCTGCCGCTCTCGCACGACGAGGTCGTACACGGCAAGGGCTCCCTGCTCGCGAAGATGCCCGGCGACCGGTGGCAGCAGCTCGCGAACCTGCGCGCGCTGTACGGCTACATGTGGGCCCACCCGGGAAAGAAGCTGCTCTTCATGGGCGGCGAGCTCGCGCAGGAGCAGGAGTGGAGCCACGAGCGCGAGCTCGACTGGTTCCTCCTCGGCGAGCCCGGCCACGCGGGCGTGCAGTCGCTCGTGCGGGACCTGAACCGGGTCTACCGCAACGAGCCGGCGCTGTGGGAGGTCGACTTCGAGCCGGCCGGCTTCCGCTGGCTCGACGCGAACGACGTCCAGCGAAACGTGCTCGCGTTCTTGCGCCTCGGCGTCGACGGCGAGCGCACGCTCGCCTGCATCGCGAACCTGTCGCCGTTGCCGCGCGAGCACTACCGCGTCGGGCTCCCACAAGGCGGCCGGTGGCGCGAGGCGCTGAACACCGACTCCGAGCTCTACGGCGGGTCGAACGTCGGCAACCTCGGCGGCGTCGAGGCGGACGCGTCGCCATGGCAGGGGCAGCCGTTCTCGGCCGAGCTCGTCCTGCCGCCGCTGGCCGTTCTCTGGCTCGTACCGGAGGGAGACTGAGGCGCCGCTTGCGGTGCCGTCCTCACGACGTGCGGGCTTCGTCCGCGCGTCCGTCTGCGCCGAGGACCTCGAACGCTCACGGAGCAGCGAGCGCGTGAGACGGCTCGGAGCGGTGCCGCAGGCGGCAGGCGGAGTCGAGTTTCGGGTGTGGGCGCCGAGTCTTTCGCACGTGTCAATCGCGGGTGCGGCGCTCGAGCCAGAGCACGACGGCTTCGCGGCCGGGCGACTCGAGTTCCAGTCGGGCGACGACTACGGGTTCGACCTGGAAGGCCACGTGACCGCAGATCCTTGTTCGCGCTCGCAGCCGCAAGGGCTGCGCGGGCCGTCGCGCGTGCTCGACACCGGCGCCTTCACGTGGAGCGCCGCACGGGTGACGGTACCGCTCGAGGAGCTCGTCGTCTACGAGCTGCACGTCGGCACGTTCTCGTCGGCGGGGACGTTCGACGGGGTCGTACCGCACCTGCCCGAGCTGGCCGCGCTCGGCGTCACCGCGATCGAGCTGATGCCCGTCGCGACGTTTCCCGGCGAGCGCGGGTGGGGCTATGACGGCGTGCTCGTCTACGCGCCGCACCGAACCTACGGCGGTCCCGACGGGCTGGCGCGACTCGTGGACGCCGCGCATGCGCAGCGGCTCGCCGTGTTGCTCGACGTCGTCTACAACCACGTCGGCCCGGGCTCCGGGGTTCTCGCCGCCTACGGCCCCTACTTCACCGACCGCCACTCGACGTTCTGGGGCGACGCGATCGACTACTCGCGGCGCGGGGTGCGCGAATGGGCGATCCAGAACGCCGAGCAGTGGGTCCGCGAGTACCGCATCGACGGCCTGCGGCTCGACGCGACTCAGGCGATCTTCGACGACGGCGAGCCGCACATCATGGCCGAGCTCGCCGAGCGCGTTCGGGCCGCGCGCCCGGGCGCGCTGGTGATCGCCGAGACGGCGGTCGGCAACCGAGACCCGATCGAGCGGTGGGGCCACGACGCCCAGTGGGCGGACGAATTCCACCACGCCCTGCACGTCCTTCTGACCGGCGAGCGCGACGGCTACTACGCACCGTACGGCAAGGTCGCCGACCTCGCACGCGCCTTCGAAGAACAACCGCCGCAGCGGCTCGTCGTGTGTGCGCAGAACCACGACCAGGTCGGGAACCGCGCCTTCGGCGACCGTCTGCCGCCCGAGACGCGCAGGATCGCCGCCGCCTGCGTTCTCTTCAGCCCGCACGTCCCGCTGCTCTTCATGGGCGAGGAGTACGGCGAGACGGCGCCGTTCCAATTCTTCACCGACCATGACGACCCCGCCGCCGCCGAGGCCACGCGCGAGGGACGGCGCCGCGAGTTCGCCCGCTTCTCCTCGTTTGCGAGCGATGACCTCCCCGACCCGCAGGCGCGCGAGACCTTCGAGCGCTCGCGCCTCCAGCGGGAACGCGGCGACGCCGAGCTGTGTGCGTTCTACGCCGACCTGATCCGCCTGCGCGCCGAGCTGCCGCTCGAGATCGAGACCGAGGTCGACGAGAGGCGGCGCAAGCTCCGCGTCCGTCGCGGCGGCTACGAGCTCGTCGCGGACTTCGACCGGTTGACGGCCGAGATCAGATGAGGGACACGTGGCCCGGCAGGCCGTTTCCGCTCGGCCCGGTCTGGGACGGCGCGGGAACCAACTTCTCGCTCTTCTCCGAGCACGCCGAGCGCGTCGAGCTTTGCCTGTTCGACGGCGACGACGGCGAGGAACGCCTCGAGGTGACCGAGCGGACGGCGTTCAACTGGCACTGCTACGTCCCCGGCGTCGGGCCGGGAACGCGCTACGCCTACCGCGTCTACGGCCCCTACGAGCCCGAGACCGGGAGGCGGTTCAATCCGGCCAAGCTGCTCATCGACCCGTACGCGAAGGCGATCGAAGGGCCGATCGACTACCGCGCCGCGAACGTGCTCCCCTACGTCCCGACCGGCGAGGACGACGCCGACCTCGAGCGCGACGACGAGGACGACGAGATCGCGATTCCGAAGTGCGTCGTCGTCGACCAGACCTTCGACTGGGAGGACGACCGGCTGCCGGGGCGGCCCTGGAGCGAGACGATCATCTACGAGCTGCACGTGAGGGGCTTCACGAAGCTGAATGAGCACGTCCGCGAGGACCTGCGCGGCACGTACGCCGGCCTCGCCTCGGAGGAGGCGGTCGAGTACCTGACCTCGCTCGGCGTCACCGCCGTCGAGCTGCTGCCGATCCACCACATCGCCGACGAGCCGTATCTGATCGACCGGGGCCTCTCGAACTACTGGGGTTACAGCTCGATCGGCTACCTCGCCCCGCACGCCCTCTACGCCGCGACCGGCACACGGGGCGACCAGCTGCTCGAGTTCAAGGGGATGGTGAAAGCGCTGCACCGCGCCGGCATCGAGGTGATTCTCGACGTCGTCTACAACCACACGGCCGAGGGCAACCACCTGGGCCCGATGCTGGGCTTCCGCGGCATCGACAACCTCTCGTACTACCGCCTCGTGCCGGAGACGCCGCGCTACTACGTGGACTTCACGGGTACCGGCAACAGCCTCAACCCGGCGCACCCGAGCGTGCTGCGGCTGATCATGGACTCGTTGCGGTACTTCGTCGGCGACTGCCACGTCGACGGCTTCCGGTTCGACCTAGCCGCCGCCCTCGCGCGCGAGTTCCACGAGGTCGACCGGTTGTCGGCGTTCTTCGACATCATCCACCAGGATCCGATCCTGTCGCAGGTGAAGCTGATCGCCGAGCCGTGGGACGTCGGCGAGGGCGGCTACCAGGTCGGCAACTTCCCGATCCTCTGGA
>Ga0070731_10000734_pt1 | contig 39646 bp, 32 predicted proteins | sample Coa_R1_2_FD_66448 | JGI IMG/M metagenome (GOLD analysis project Ga0070731, IMG submission 66448) | Surface soil microbial communities from Centralia Pennsylvania, which are recovering from an underground coalmine fire - Coalmine... | ecosystem: Environmental > Terrestrial > Soil > Unclassified ...
GTTGATCGTTACCCCATATCGCCAGACAGACGTTTTTTTGAAAATAATGCAATAAGAATGAGCATATGCCGTTTCTATTGCGGACGTTTCAGGTTACTGCTTCGAAAAAATTTGGACATTAAATGGTTTTGCCTATGCCGCTCTTTACGCCAGAAGATCTTCTTTTGTATTTATACAAAGAGTCTTCGCCGGAGTTAACAAAAGCCATCGAGACTGCACTGAACGAAGACTGGACGCTTCGGGAAAAGATGCAAGTGCTTAGCACCTCGGTTAATGAGCTTGATAAATTGACTCTTACCCCCCGAATTGATGTAATTCTCAACGTGTTGAACTACGCGCGTACCACTGCCCCCGAATCTGTTGGCAATCCCTGATGGTTTCTGGTCGTACATTCGTGGTCATTTTTAGCCAATGACCAGGAAAGAACGCTATGAATTTGTTCTTAGCTATTTTCAAGAACACGACCCAAACCCGGAGACCGAACTGCTCTACGACGATCCCTTTGAATTATTGGTAGCCGTCATCCTCTCGGCGCAATGCACCGACAAGCGCGTGAATATGACTACGCCTGTCATTTTTAGCAGATTTCCCGACATTAAAAGCCTTGCAGCTGCCCAGTTTGACGAGCTTTTTCCGCTTGTAAAAAGCATATCCTACCCCAATAGCAAGACCAGGCACCTGATCGCCATGGCCAAAATGGTCACGGACAGGTTTGGCGGGGAAATTCCGCTGACTGTTGAAGAGCTGGTCGAGTTGCCCGGCGTGGGCCGCAAGACGGCAAACGTGATCACTTCCGTGATTGATCGGCAGCCCAATATGGCAGTCGACACCCATGTGTTTCGCGTTGCGGCACGGATCGGCCTCACCAGGAATGCGAAAACCCCTTTGGAAGCGGAGCGCCAGTTGACACGTTTCATTCCTAAAGACTTGATACACAAGGCTCATCATTGGATCATTCTCCACGGCAGGTATGTCTGTATTGCCCGCAATCCAAAATGTGCGGATTGCGGCCTTCGGCCTGCCTGCCGGTATTTCCAGCAGGTTGTATCTAAAAAGGCGGCCATTTGACAGGCGATAATCAACAGGCTCAGATTCTCTGCCCTGCGAGACCCCTCATCAAGTCCCGGGAGTTATTTTTGCTTCCGATAAAATCGCATGGACTATCTCAGGCAATACCGCAGTTTCGTCAATAGTTACTACCTCACAGAAGGGGTCAGAATTACCATCGGAATCGCCCTGCCCGCGATCGTGCTCAATTCGCTTCATCAGCTGCCCGCGGGTATCCTGGTATCGATAGGAGCGATGTGCGCGAGCGTACCCGATAACGCCGGACCGATATTGCACCGAAGAAATGCCATGCTCGTCTGCGACGCGTTGATATTTATCGTAGCGCTCGTCATGGGCCTTGTCACGTCTAACCCATTGCTCCTCGCAATTTCCATATTTATTTCCTGCTTTATTTTTTCGATGATCGGCGTGTTTGGAGCGCGCGCTACTTCCATCGGCCTGTCTGCATTACTGGTGATGGTGCTGAGTATCGATCGTTCCGAGCGCGGCGCCGCAATCATCGTCAACGCGGTCTATATTCTGCTCGGCGGAATTTGGTACACCCTGCTTAGCCTCACGATGCAAAGCGTCAGACCGTTTAAGTTAGCGCAGCAGGCCCTGGGCGAATGCATCCAGGCAACCGCGGGCTATTTGCGCATTCGGGCGGGTTTTTACCGTAGCGGAGAAGATATTGGGCGGGTATATGAAGATCTGCTCGTCGCACAGGCGGATGTCCAGGCCAAGCAAGATCTCGTCCGCGAACTGCTTTTTAGAAGTCGCAACCTGACCAAAGAATCGACAGATACCGGCAGGCGCATGGTCATGATTTATCTTGACCTCGTAGACCTGTTTGAGAGAATCATCACCGTCCACGAGGATTACAGGACGCTGCATCATCAATTTGAAAACGACGGAATCCTCACCCGCTTCGAATTGGTGATTCGCTATATGGCAGACAGGCTCGACGACATCGGCCTTGGAATAAAAAGCGGTCAGCCCTCACGCATCGGCGAAGGACTTCGTGACCGGTTGGACGGCCTCAGAAATGATTTCGAAAGTTTTCGCGACAAGAATCGCAACGCAGGAAATCTTGAGGGATTTATCAGCCTTCGACAGATCCTCGAAAACATCGCTGACGTCGGGGAAAGAATCTACGCCATCCTAGATTATTCTGAACCCGCAAAAAAAGACAACTCACCATTGACTGAAATGGCAGAGCAGGAACTGCCTCCCGCTCACCAGGACATCGAACCCAAGCTTTTCATCGACAACCTTGCTTTGAGTTCAAATACTTTCAGGCATGCGATCAGGCTGAGTATTGCCACTACGGCCGGTTTCCTCGTGTCAAAGCTATTTCCCGTCAACCACAGCTATTGGATCCTCTTAACCATCATCGTCATCCTGAAACCCGCGTACAGCCTGACGAAAAAAAGAAATTTCCACCGGCTTCTGGGGACGGTGGTGGGAGCCGTCTTTGGATTTTTGATCTTGTTGTCTGTGAAAGACAATGGGGCGGTATTTGTCATCATGATCATCCTGATGATCGGCGCCTACAGTTTTATGCGCACCAATTATCTTGTGTTCGTGTCATTGATGACGCCTTATATTTTATTGCTCTTTCATTTATTGAATGCGAGCAATTTCAGCGCAGTGGTAAAAGACCGGCTGATCGACACGGCCATTGGATCGGCGATTGCCTTTCTTGCCAACGTCCTGGTCCTGCCCGTTTGGGAGCATGAGCAGATCAGGGACTATCTGATCAAAATGATCGGTGCAAACCGGCAATATTTTCTCGACCTCGCCAATTCGCTTTTTGGCAAAGCGAGTCCATCAGCCCAATACAGGCTTTCACGGAAGGAAGCGCTGGTGGCGCTTGCCAATCTTTCCGATGCTTTCAACAGGATGCTTTCTGAGCCAAAAAACAGGCAAAAGAGTGCACAGCAAATTCATCAGTTCGTGGTGGCGAACCACATGCTAACTTCCAATATCGCGACTCTTTCATTATTCAACCCCGAACCGCTCACACCGGCGAACAAACAACTTTTTAGCGGGGCCGTTGAAAATATTTCTGGCAAATTAAAAAGGGCCGAAGATTATTTCGACGGGCATGCTGCGGCCCCGGCGCAGCGCGATCAACCGGACATGCGCGGTCTCAACGGGGTGCTCGGGACCCTTCTACGCCAGCGAAAAAACGAGTTGGAGAACGGCATCATAGACAGTGATACCAGGAAAGAACTGTCCTTGTTCAAGCCCGTGGCTGACCAATTCAATTTTATTTATAAAGCTGCCGCTGAGATTGAACGGCTCAGCTCCGTGATTTCCGAAGACGGTAATTTATAAACTTGCTTTGAGCTCAAGCAGGAATTCTCTTACCTGGCCAAGTTTTTTTATGGTCTCGAACTTCTCCTCCGCCTTTTTGCTTTTTTTCAAAAAGTCTTTTGCGCCTTCGATGGTATATTTTCTTTGACGAAGGAGGTGGTAAATCAGGTGCAGATTTTTTATATCAATGGGCCTGAAATAGCGATCACCTTTGCGGTTCTTTCTTGGCTGAATGATGTCAAATTCATTTTCCCAGAATCGAAGCAATGAATGGTTGACGCGAAACATTTCGGCCACCTCCCCCATGGAGTAATATTGTTTTTGAAACAATACTTCGTCTTCCGGGACTTCAATCAGGTCAGCTTCTGCTTCAACCTGTTTGATCGACTTACGTCCCCTCGTGGATTTTACTTTCTTTGTCTTCTCAGGCTCCGCCGCTTTTTCTGATGCAACGGGTTCTTCAATCGGTGCATGCTGCTTCAGTGCTTTTATACGCACGCCGACGTTCACGGGCTTTTCTTCTTCCTGGACAGCTTTCGCCGTTTGTTCCTCGGTGGCCGCTTCATCGCTAAATGAGAGGCTTGTTTGATTGAGTGGTTCCATAATGTCCAAGTATTACAAATATTATTCCGATTAATAATCAGGCCTAAAATTAAGACTCTGGCGAGATACACAAAAAAGAAAGATTTTGTGACCTAAAAAGACACTGATTTGCAGTGTGCATTTATTATTAAAAAAAAGAATCAGGTTTAGGCTTAATCGAAACTCTGGTTGCTGGATGATGCGAGCTTTAACAATCTGTCATATTGCTCGGGCGTGATATCATTGTAGAAATAGTAAACAGGATCGACGGGATCGCCGTTACGATGGACTTCATAGTGGCAATGAGGCCCGGTACTTTTCCCTGTGCTGCCCACCCATCCGATGATCTCGCCTCTCTTGATACGCTCACCAGGCCGCACCTTCACCCGAAACATGTGGCCATACAGCGTTTCATAGCCATATCCATGATTGATGACGACATGGTTCCCGTAGCCGTTTCCCGTGTTTCCGGCTGTGACAACAGTGCCGTTGGCCGTCGCATAAATCGGCGTTCCCTGCGGAGCTGCAAAATCCAGGCCCGCATGGAATTTTGTCGTTTTGTAGACGGGATCGATGCGATAACCAAATCCTGAAGCGATGCGGCTGAGGTCCTTGTTACTCACTGGCTGGATGGCCGGCGTGCAGGCCAGCAACTGTTCCTTATTTTTAACAAACCCTTCCAATTCATTGTACGATTTGGTTTGCGCAGCGACATGGGCGAAAAGGTTTTTTAGCGTTTTATCGATCGAAGTGGCGAGGTTGTCCTGGTCCATGCCTTCAACCAGTTTGCGCTCATCCTGCTGGTACAACGCTTTGGCGCGGGCGCTGTCGGGAATCGGGTTGGCTTCAAAGATCTCACGATAAACATGGTTGTCCCTCTTTTCCAAATCGCCCACCTCGTCCTGCAATTTTTTTACCCTGTCGCTGAGTACGTCATAGTTGTAACGAAGCGATTCATTATTTTGCATGAGCCTTTTTTCATTGACCGAAGGGAAATATTTGTAAGCCAGGGAGACGAGTATGATGGCTGTTACAAAAGCAGCAGATAAAAATCCAAGCAGGCGCAGCAATTTGACCCGCAGAGGTGTTTCCAGTTTTTCATACCGGAGGGTATTGGCGTTATAGAAATATTTAATTTTTTTCACGCAAGCGCTCTTCGGATGTGCATGCTTTACTACGGTTAATGGCTACATTTGCGCAGCAATTAATCCAGAGCATACAAATATATCGTTTTTACCTCGAAAATTGCTTCTAAAACAGCGGACAGATTATGATGACAAGCAGCGAAATACGTCGCCTCTTTCTCGACTTTTTCAAATCAAAGGGCCATGAAATTGTGCCTTCCGCGCCTATTGTGATTAAGAACGATCCCACGCTGATGTTTACGAACGCAGGAATGAATCAGTTTAAAGATTACTTTCTTGGAAACAGGAAACCTCCCTTCAGGCGCGTGGCCGACACCCAAAAATGTCTTCGGGTCAGCGGTAAGCATAATGACCTCGAGGAAGTGGGTGTGGATACCTATCATCACACCATGTTTGAGATGCTGGGGAACTGGAGCTTCGGCGACTATTTTAAAAAGGAAGCCATCGCATGGAGCTGGGAATTGCTGACGAAAGTTTACCATATCGAACCTGATCGTTTATACGTGACCGTTTTTGAGGGAGATGAAGCCGAAAAATTGCCGAAGGATAGCGAGGTATACGCGGAGTGGGAAAAATGGATCGACAAAGGCCGTATACTCATGGGTGACAAACAAGACAATTTCTGGGAAATGGGAGATACTGGTCCCTGTGGCCCCTGCTCAGAAATACATGTTGACCGGAGATCGGACGAGGATCGAAAAAAAATCGATGGTCATGCTCTCGTCAATACCGGTCACCCGGAGGTCGTCGAAATCTGGAACAACGTCTTTATCCAGTTTAACCGCCTCAAAGACGGCTCGCTCGAACCGCTGCCTGAAAAACATGTCGATACGGGAATGGGATTGGAACGCCTGACCTGTTTTCTCCAAAACAAGGAGAGCAATTACGACACGGATATATTTTCAGGCACCATCGATGCAGTCAGCAGGATAACCGGCATTCCATATGGAAGATCTGACAGCCGCCAGGATGTGGCATTTCGTGTGATGGCCGATCATATTCGCGCCATTTCATTTTGCGTGGCTGACGGCCAGTTGCCCTCTAATAACGGCGCAGGCTATGTAGTCAGAAGGATCCTGCGAAGGGCAGTGCGATATTATTATTCGTATCTCAAATATGAAAGGCCGCTTTTGCACCAGCTTATGCCGGTCGTCGCCTTACAATTCAGAACGGTTTTTCCCGAGCTCTACCAGCAATTGGATTTTGTAGAAAAAGTGATCCGTGAAGAAGAAGAGTCATTTTTAAGGACGATTGGGTCAGGCATCAGTCTCCTCGAGCAATTTTTCAAAAGAGCACCGCATGGAGGAAGCGTACAACCCACGATCACCGGAGAACTAGCTTTTACCTTGTCCGATACACATGGATTCCCTCTCGATCTGACCAAACTGATTGCGGCGGAAGCCGGCTTCGCAGTCGATGAGAAGGGATTCCGGGAGGAACTGGCAAAGCAAAAGACGCGATCCCGTGCTGCGGCAACGGTTGACGCTGGGGACTGGACCATCCTGATGGAGGACGCGGTCTGCGAATTTGTCGGTTATGATTCGCTGAAAGTCAAATCGAAGATTGTCAAGTACAGGAAAATCAAAGCCCGTGCGAAGGAAGCATACCAGCTTGTCCTTGACGTTACGCCATTTTATGCGGAAAGCGGCGGCCAGGTTGGCGACACAGGTTTGCTCGTTGCAGGCGAAGACCGCGTTCGCGTCATGGATACAAAAAAAGAAAATAACCTGACCGTTCATGTTACCGAACGCCTGCCCATTGATCTGACAGCGGACTTTATGGCGCAGGTCGATGCCGACAAGCGCAGATCAACCGCGATCCATCATTCAGCAACTCATTTGCTGCATGCAGCCCTGCGACAGGTTCTTGGAACCCATGTTGCGCAAAAAGGCAGCCTGGTCAGCGATGAGCACCTCCGGTTCGACTTTTCGCATTTCGCGAAGGTTTCGGAAAAGGAACTCAGGATGATCGAGCAAATCGTCAACCAGAAAATTCGTCAGAATATTCCCGTCATCATTCGCGAAATGCCCAAGGATGAAGCCCTCAGCATGGGAGCAATGGCACTTTTCGGCGAGAAATACGGAGACTTGGTGCGCGTGGTCATGATCGATCCGAATTTTTCTGTAGAACTCTGCGGCGGCACGCACGTGGGCTCGACGGGCGACCTGGGGTTTTTCAAGATTGTCCACGAAACGGCGATTGCCGCGGGGGTGCGTAGAATTGAGGCGTTAAGCGGGAGCAGTTCGGAACAATACATCGAAGAACAGGTCGCGCTTGTCGCATCCGTTCGCGAAACGCTGAAGAGTCCCAAAGACCTTGGCGCTGCTGTTGAGCAACTGCTCCAGGAGAATGCGGAATTAAAACGCAAAGTGGAATCTTACGAAGCAAGGCAGCAGTCGGCGCTTTCCGGAAAACTGATGGAACGAACCGAGGTGCTGGACGGCGTGAATTTTATTGGCGAAGTGGTGGAAGTCACGACTGCGGACGCGCTAAAAAAAATCTGTTTTGATTTGAAGGACAAGCTCTCCGATTATTTGATTGTACTGGCGGCAAACGTGAATGGAAAAGCTGCCGTTGCGATCATGGTCGACGAAAAAATTCTTGCCGCAAGAAACCTCGATGCCTCGCGAATGATCAAGGACCAGGTGGCGCCGCTCATCAACGGGGGAGGGGGAGGCCAGAAAACACTGGCCACCGCCGGTGGTCAGAATATTAGTGATTTGCACGCCGTCATTGAAGCGGTAAAGGGCCTGATCCGGTAAAATGTTTTGGTTCTCCGCTTTTTAGGCGATTCGACCTTTTGGAGCAGTTTTAACATTTCCGAAATTTTTCGTATTTCGGAAAATCCTTTATATTTGATCTACGAAACTTAACGTAGTAATCATCATTTTAAAAAATGCACCATGAAAAAATATGGAGGAAGACTTTGCACTATGGCAGCCATCGCGGTGGTATTGTCCTTGCCCCTGTTTGCCCAGGACAAGAGCGACGATAATAATGAGCAAAAGTTAAAGGACGAGGTTCGCCAGGAAAAAATAGACGACGGCGACGCCATTATCATCCGGAGAAAAGATCAGAAAGACGTTAAGGTTACCGTCGAGATAAAGAACAACCAGGTATTCGTCAACGGGAAACCAATAACGGACTATGAAGATGACGCCGTCAGCATAAAAAAGATGACAAGGCCTTTTATCATGGACGATAATTACGCGCTCATCGCTCCCAAGTCTCCATTCCGCGCACCGGGCTGGTCATATGGCGGGGACAATGTGTTTTATGATAACGAAAATGGCAAGCAGGCTTTCCTGGGCGTGACCTGGAATACTGAAGAGAAGGGCGCCCGGATCACACAAATCACCAAGGAAAGCGCAGCGGAAAAAGCCGGTTTAAAACTTGGCGACATCATCACCAAAATCGGCGACACGAAGATCGAAGACGGTGATCTGGCAGACGCGGTCCACAAATACAAACCCGAAGACAAGGTGACGGTGACTTATTTGCGAGATGGAAAGGAACAGAAAACGACGGTGACGATGGGCAGAATGAAGCAGGTGAAAGTGAGAAACTTTACTATGAAAATGCCCCGCATGAATCAAAACTTCAACTTTAACGGGGATAACGATGTTTTGGCGTTTATTGGCAGGCCACGCCTGGGGATAAAAGCACAGGATCTTGAGGAAGGCAAGGGGGCCAAAGTGCTGGATGTTGACGACGATTCTCCGGCAGACAAAGCGGGGATAAAAGAAGGCGATGTCATCACAGAATTTGACGGAAAGACGGTTGAGAATGCAGATGATCTTGCCAGGCTGGCGCACGAAGGAAAGGGAAAGTATATTTATAAAGTCAAGTTTACCCGCGACGGGAAAACGCAGGAGATTGACGTAAAGATTCCCAGGAATTTGAAGACCGCTGATTTATAAATTGTGAATGTGTTCAATCTGAAAAGGCCGCTGAAAAGCGGCTTTTTCCGTTCAGGTCATTCCATAGCTCCGCTGCTCACGCGGCGACAGGAAATTCGGGTTTAAAGCGGTAATTTCGCAGGCTTCGGCTAAGAGCCCGAAGATAGCATCGCAGGGGCAAAGCCCGTGGAAGATTTAATGAGCAGGGAAGACCATATCACCATATACGAAACCGTGGTCGGACTGGAAGTCCACGCGCAACTGTCAACACAAACCAAGCTGTTTTGTGGTGACAGCGCGGCCTTCGGGGCCGAGCCGAATACGGAAGTGAGCCCAATTTCCATCGGGCTTCCTGGCACGCTGCCGGTTCTCAACAGGAAAGCGATCGAATACGCGATCAGGATCGGGCTTGCCTGTGAGTGCGCGATCGAACCGGTCAATTATTTCGCCAGGAAGCACTATTTCTATCCCGACCTGCCAAAGGGCTACCAGATCTCCCAGCATACCACGCCGATTTGCAAAGGCGGATTCGTCCGCATCCAGGCCGGCAGCACGCAGAAAAAAGTGCGCCTCAACCGGATTCACCTGGAAGAAGACGCAGGCAAGAACATTCACGACAACGATACGGATTACAGTTCCATCGACCTGAACAGGGCGGGGGTTCCGCTCATCGAAATCGTTACCGAGCCGGAAATTTCAAGCGGTGCTGAAGCCGTCCAGTTCCTTACTGAACTCAGGAGGATTCTTCGATACCTGGAAATCTGCGATGGGAACATGGAGGAAGGCAGCATGCGTTGCGACGCCAATGTTTCCATACGCCCTTTGGGAGACAAAACGCTTGGCACGAAAGTCGAAGTAAAAAATCTAAACTCGATCCGCAATGTCAGGCGGGCAATAGAATTTGAGGCGCAAAGAATGGCCGCATTGCTTGACGCGGGGGGTGCAGTTGTGCAACAGACGAGGAGTTTTGACGCCGGCGCCGGAATCACTTTTCCGCTTCGTGACAAGGAAGAAGCCAATGATTACCGGTATTTTCCCGATCCCGACCTGCCTCCGTTTTATGTGACTGAGTCGCTTTTGGAAAAAGTGCGTAATGACTTACCCCCCCTTCCGGAACAGCTTGTTGAAAAACTGACCCGCGAATTTCACCTGCCTGAATATGATGCCCGCGTGATCTGTGATGACCGTGAGACCGCCGCCTATTTTATGGAGTTGACCAAACTGACCAATAACTATAAAGCCGCGGCAAACTGGCTCCTGGGCCCTGTAAAATCGTATACAAATGAACACAGCCTCGGGTTCTCGCAGGTTCCCCTTTCTCCCGCGGGCCTCGCGAGGCTGATCGACATGGTTGATGAGAAAACCATCAGTTTTTCGACTGCTTCAAAACAAATTCTGCCGAGGCTGATGGACAGGCCGGGTGCGGATCCGCGGGAAATTGCTTCTGCACTCAACATCCTGCAGAATTCCGATGACCATACCGTCGCGGCCTGGGTGGATGAGGTGCTCGCCAGGATGCCGGAAAAAGTATCGGAGTATAAAAAGGGCAAAAAAGGACTGATGGGCCTCTTCATCGGAGAGGTCAAGAAAATCTCGAAGGGAAAGGCGGACCCGAAACTGACCAACAAATTGTTACAGGAAAAGCTTGATAAAAAATAGGATCAACAGCGATTAAAATACAGAAATGAACAGAAAACTTATTCTCCTTGCAGCGGCGATCTCGATTTTTGGCCTTGCATGCGTGCACCGATCGAAGTCGGCGATACATATCAGCGGTACATATGCCCATGCGGGAACGCTCTTTCCGAGTACCGGGGGGAGGGTCTACCTTCAGGAAGTTTCGGGAGGAAAGGACCAGGCGCCCGTGGCGCTCGACTCCGCAAAAATCACCGGGAATAGCGGATCATTTAGTTTGAATGCTATCGCAAAGGGCGGCGAAGAAGAAATTTTTGAATTGGTATTTGGAGACATGAGCAACAATATCCTTGCCGTACCGATCATCGCCGATGAACAGGATATCAACGTGGATGTCGATCTTGCTAAAAGAGATGATTTTTATAAAGTGAGCGGTTCCGAGGCGAGCGTCCAGTTGAAAGGCTTTATCGACGCTTTAGGCAAAAAGAGTTTCCTGGTTGATAAATACCTTTCGCAACTGGACAGCCTCAAGCGAATCGGCTCGCCGGACAGCGTCCTGCTCGGGGCAACAACGGAAAAAAACAATGCGCTCGATGACCTGAACAGTTATCTCAAGCATTTTATAGAATCATCAACCAACCCTACGCTGAGCACACTTGCCCTCGGCTGGTCTTCGCGCAGCTTGTCGCAGGAAGATTTTGAGAAGGAAATGGGCAACCTGATCAAGCGTTACCCGGGGAATAAAATTTTGGCAGAAATGAAGAAAAACTATGACGCGCAACAGGCGCAGCTGGCGCAGATGCAACAACAAAATAATTCATGGGTAGATAAGCCGGCGCCCGATCTCTCATTGCCCGACGGTAACGGAAACCCGGTGTCCCTGGCTTCCTTCAAAGGGAAATTCCTCCTGGTCGATATCTGGGCAAGCTGGTGCAGCCCCTGCAGGATGGAAAACCCCAATGTCGTCAAAGCCTATGACGAGTTCAAGGACAAGAACTTTACAATCCTCGGCATTTCACTGGACAAGGAAAAAGATCCCTGGCAGCAGGCGATCATTGCCGATAAACTCGCCTGGACACAAGTGAGCGATCTGAAATTCTGGAACAGTAAGGCCGTTGAGGTTTTTAAGTTTGGTGGAATACCTTTTAACGTCCTCATCGATCCGCAAGGCAAGATCATTGCGCAGGATTTGCGCGGTGAAGCGCTCGAAAATAAACTGAAGGAAGTACTCCATTGACGCGCAGCAACCTAATCAGCGCGCTTTCGCCTGCGCGACAGCGAAATAAGCAGGGCCGGCAGGAATATGAGGTTTGTCAGCGTTGCCAGGACGAGTGTCAGCGAAGTGAGCCATCCCAGCGATTGCGTTCCCCCGAAATTGCTGAAGCAAAAAATGATAAAGCCCGCGATCAGAACGAGTGAAGTGTAAATGATGCTGATTCCCGTCGTGTGAATCGTACTCACCACCGTTTTTTGTTCATCCCCTTCTTTGTAATCGAGTTCCTGTTTGTAATTTACCAGGAACCTGATGGTAATATCAATGGCGATTCCCAACGCGATACTGAAAATAAGTACGGTCGATGGTTTTAATGCAATGCCCTTCCAGCCCATGACTCCCGCGGTAATGATGAGTGGAATCGTGTTGGGTATCAGGGAACACAGGAGGATCTTAAAGGATTTGAAAAGGTAAAGCATGCAAATAGCAATGAGCACAAATGCCCAAAGTATACTCGAGCGCAGTCCGTTAATAATAAACCGGCTCTGTTCGATAAAAGTTACACTCCCGCCGGTCAGTTGCACGCGGTATTTGGCTGAATCAAACAATTGGTCAGATCTTTCCTGCACCATGCGAAGCAGGCCTGGGAGCCGCCTGCTGCCGATATCGGCGATATTGACACTCATGCGGGTCTCCTCCTGTGTACTGTCAATAAAAGATCTCAACAGCTGGGTCAAATTGTTCTTGGTCGATTTCGAACTGTCTTTCTTAAAACTGAGGAGGGGTGCGATAACGCTTGCGTCAAACTGGTTTGGCAGCGCATAGCTTGAACTGTCGCCTTCGTAATATGCCTGCCTGGCAAATTTCAGTCCTTCGACAATTGACAGGGGCTTTGCCATATTGGGATTTGCCGCAATGTATTGCGACAGTGAGTCGATCGCCTGAAGTGTCTGCAGGTAATTGCTTCTCAGACCGTTTTTTCTTTTCGTGTCAATGACAATTTCGAGCGGCATGACGCCCTTAAAGTTTTTCTCAAAAAATTTGAGGTCCGTATAAATCTTATCCGTCCTGGGCAGATCATCGACGATAAATCCCTCGGAGCGAAGACGGAATATGCCAATAACTGCCCCGATGACAACCAAGACGGTAAGCCCATACACGATCTTGCGGTTGTTCAACGACCAAATCTCGATCCTGTCAAGTATCGCCAGCAGCCAGCGGTTATCCAGGTAAACCATGTGCCTGGGCTTTGGCTCGGGCAGGAGGCTTAGCACTGCGGGGATGAAGACGAAGGAAATCAAAAAAAGCAACATGATGTTGATCCCGGCCACGACACCGAACTCTTTGAGCACAGGACTTCTCGTCAAGGCAAACACGCCAAAACCGATCGCCGCGCTGATATTGCAGAACAGGGTGACAATTCCCATCTTTCGGATCATCTCATATAGCGCCGTTTCCCGGTTTCTTGTTTCGCGGTAAGTAGTATGGTATTTATTGAGAAAATAGATGCAGTTGGGTATGCCGATGACCACCACCAGTGATGGCAGGAGGGCATTGAGCAGCGAAATATTATATCCGAGCAAGTTCATGGTGCCAAGCCCCCAGAGCACGCCCATGATGACGACGAGCAGCGACATCACCGTGGTGCCAAGGCTTCTAAAGAAAACCATCAGGATGATTGCGGACAAGATGAGCGACCCGATAAGAAAAACCTTCATTTCCTTTTTGATCATATCGCTCATGCTTGTTCGTATGAACGGCAGACCGCTGTAATGCATTTCAATATGATCTTTTGCCCCGAACGCATCACCTGCCGCGACAATTGCCGCAACCGCTTCGGTTCGACGCGAGGAGTTAAACAACTGCCGGTTCACAAAAAGAGCAATGAGGTAGGTATTTGTTTCCGGGTTATATACAAGGCCGCGGTAGAATGGAAGCGAAAAAAATATTTTCCTGGAGCTGTCGATCTGTCGTTGCGTCAAATGACCCGGAGGAAAAATATTAACCGGCTTGAGTGTTTCCGAACTATCGGGTTTTTCGACCTTTTCGAAATTCACCAGCGAAGGAACACCGAGCGCCATTTCAACCCCTTCGCTTTTTTTTAGCCTGTTATTCAAATCAACATAATCATTGTAAACGCTCTCTAAAAAAAGGCTGTCAGTCTGTATGGCGATGAGCAGCGTGTTTCCGTCGTCACCAAATTTATTTTTGAAATTTTGGTATTCAATATATTTTGGATTATCGACGGGAATGGCGCGGGCAAATTCATATCCTATTTTTTCCTGCGACGCACGGTAGGCCATAAACGAAGAGGCGACAAGCAAGACCACTAATAACACCCATCTATTCTTCAGAACGAAACGGGCTATTGATTCCCACATATTTAGTCGTCAGTTATTTGAACAGGATGATACGCTGCAAAGAAACTCAATTTCGCCCGGTTTTCCATCAGAAGCGAACCGAATTGACACTACCTTTGGAATTGACCGCTCGACTTTTCCCGGGCGTTTACCGATTGAGTATTTTCAAAACCAAAGGGATAGTGCTGCGCACGGTCAAATTCGGCGAAACCAGCGTGATCGTTTCTATATTGACCGAGGCTTTTGGCATGCAGTCTTACCTGATCAACGGTGTGAGAACCAGCTCACCAAAGATTCAGAACAAATCCAATCTTTTTCAGCCTGGCGCCATCCTCCAGCTTTCGGTTTACCATAACGAGTTGAAAAACCTTCAACGCATCAGGGAAAGCGGCTGGTCGTACATGTACGACCATGTTTTTTTTAATGTCGCGAAAAATGCCGTAGCCATGTTCATCGTCGAACTGCTTGCAAAATGCCTGAAACAGCCCGAACAGAATGAAGAACTGTTCCAGTTTGTCGAGAGTGCCCTGATTCGCCTGGACGCAAGCTCTGACCAGGAGATGGCCAATTACCCGTTGTTTTTTGCGGCCAATTTAGCTGCTTTCCTGGGCATTCGCATCCAGGACAATTACGCTGAAGACAACCGTTTCCTTGATCTGCAGGAAGGGAGGTTTGTGCAATCACGCCCCGGCCACCTGTATTTTATCGGCGAGCCTTTCAGCGAGTTATTTTCCAAAGTGCTTAAAATAACTTCCGCCGATGAACTGGGCGGCCTGAAAATGAACAGGGATACAAGACGGGTGCTGATCGGCACCTTTCAAAATTATTATGCACTGCATGTCCCGGACTTCGGGACCTTGAAATCCCTCCCGGTTCTGCAAACGGTGATCTCGGGCTAGAGAAGGCCTCTATTTCCCTCCGATGCGATGCGGGTTTTTTTGGATAAAATCGTTCCACCCGCTTACGGTCTTCGATGATGTTTTCGTTGAACCATTTTTTCCCTTGCCATTTTGGAAATGATGACAAACGGCTACCGCAAGCGCGTCAGAAGCGTCGTAGTGAAAAATTTCTTCTTTTAGCGACAGGAGGTGCTGGAGCATTTTCCAAACCTGGTTTTTATCCGCATTCCCGTTGCCCGTGATGGACTGTTTTATCTTCCGTGGAGAATATTCGGTAACCTGAAGGCCCGTCTGGATAGCAGCAGCAATGGCGACCCCCTGGGCTCTCCCAAGTTTGAGCATGCTTTGGACATTTTTTCCGAAAAATGGCGCTTCGATGGCAAACTCCGTCGGTTGAAATGCATCGATCAGTTCCATGACGCGGTGGTGAATCATTTGCAGGCGTTCGTGGGGGTTTTTTCTGGAAGAGAGCTTTAGCACGCCCATTTCCAGCATGGACAATTGGCTGTTTTTGATCCTGACAATGCCAAAGCCCATCATGAGGGTTCCGGGGTCAATCCCTAAAATTATTTTGGAGCCTGTTTGCACCAGGAGATTTATTTTTGGCAGCCGTGGTGCTGCTAAACAAAAATATCAAATTAATAATCAACTATGTCCTGGGGCCGGTCGTATTTCTTCTGCTCGCCTTCACCGTTTACAGGCAGATGCAGGCACAACATGGATGGCAGCGGTCAGTGCGGATACTTCACCAGGCGATTGTAGGCGGCGATCAATGGAAAATTTGGCTGGTCATTTTATTGATGGTCCTGAATTGGGGCCTGGAGGCCAGGAAATGGCAGCTGTTGATCAGGCCGGTGCAGGAACTGTCGCTTTGGCAATCGCTGATGGGTACATTGACTGGTGTGACATTGGCATCCTTTACGCCAAACCGCACAGGGGAATATTTTGGACGCATGCTTTATCTGCGCGCTGAAAATAGACCCCGGTCGGTATCGCTGACCATGCTCGGCAGTTTTGCCCAAATGGTGGTCACGCTGGCCACAGGCTGCGCCGGGTTGTTATATCTCCGCCTTCGAAGCCACTATGACCTGGTGCTGAACTGGAGCCTTTTCAATTGGTGGCTTGACATTTTTTTCCTGGGTAGCTTCGTTTGCCTGCTCATTTTATCCGTTTTGTATTTCCGGATATCCATTTTAACCAAGTTGTTGACCAGGAATTGGCCAAATTCAAAATTCACGCTTTGGGTCAAAGATTTGGAAGATTTTAACGCAACTTTTCTTGCGCGGATTCTGTCATATTCGTTAATTAGATATATTGTATTTATCGTTCAGTACCAAATCATGTTTTCGGTTTGCGGCGTTTCCCTGACTTTGACAGAGACTTTGGCGGGAATGGGCGTTGTTTTCCTGGTCATTGCGATTATCCCCAGTTTTACCTTTTTGAGCGAACTGGGAGTCCGCTGGGAAGCATCGATCCAGGTGCTTGAACTATTCGGCGCGGGGACTGTTGGAATATTTGCCGCATCATTTGGCATTTGGGTTGTTAATCTAATTATACCGGCATTGGCCGGGAGTTTGTTAATTTTGGGGATTAAATTATTTAAAATCAGTAATTAACGGATTGTTTTACCGTTATAACTGAATAAGGACCATGAAAATAGCAACTACTCTGTTTGCGCTTTTGACCACAGGCGTTTCGCTGCAGGTGGACCCCGAAGCGGGATCCTGCGGCACCCACAATTTCGCATTCCAGGCTGGCGAATCCATCACCTATAAAGTCTACTACAAGCTGGCGGGTGTTTATGTCGGCGCGGGCGAAGCGGTGTTTAGTTCGGCTCTTGACCACCTGAACGGCAAGCCTGTTTATCATGTTAAGGGAGATGGCAAGACCTATAGTTTTTATGATAATTTTTTCAGGGTGCGCGATAAGTACGAATCCTATATTGATACTTCGACCCTGCAGCCCTATAAATTTGTCAGGGATGTGGATGAGGGCGGGCACAAAACTTATGAGAACGTAACGTTCAACAAGTTGACCAATACGGCCCTTACCGACCAGGGCGTATTTAAGGTTCCGGCCTGCGTGCAGGACGTCATGAGTACGATGTACTATACGCGAAACGTTGACTTCAACAATCTTAAGCCCGGGGACAAGATTCCTTTTTCGATGTTCCTGGATAACAGGGTCTATAATCTCTATATCCGGTATCTCGGCAAGGAAACGATCAGGACCAAATACGGAAAATTCAGGACGATAAAATTCAAACCGCTACTCATCCAGGGCACCATATTCAGCGGCGGCGAGAAAATGACAGTCTGGGTCAGTGATGATCTTAACCACATACCCGTCCGGGTAGAATCACCAATCGTTGTCGGAGACATCGTCGTTGATATGATCAACTTTCAAAACCGGCGCCACCCCCTGACCTCCCTTGTCGATCTCTAGTCCTTTACCCGGAAGCAACGGGCAGGATATCTGAAATACGAAAAGCCGATGATTCAGATATCGCTCAAGCGAAAAGTTTCTTCTTTCCTGACACCTCTTTCACCTGTTTTAACCGTGCAGCATTCATCAATTGGGTCATGTTCGAGGTAAAGAATATAGTCGCCAGACGCTGCCTCACTGAGGAATGATTTTTTTTCCTCAAGCGTTGTTAGCGGGAACATGTCATAGGCCATCACGTATGGAAGCGGAACGTGAGCTGCTGAAGGAATCAGGTCGGCCACAAAAACGATTGTTTTTTCGCCCGCCTTGATTTGCGGAAGCATCATGCCGGCCGTGTGCCCGTCGACAAACCGGAAAGAAAGTTGTGAGGGCAACGGTCCATCCGACACCGGGATATTGTCGATCCCTCCAGTCTCATCCTGCGCCGCAAAACGATTATCCCTTTTTTCCGGAAGGCGGATAAATGCCAGTTGTCCCGCTTCTTTGATCGGGAGAATATTCTCCTTCAAAAACGAAGCTTTTTCACGGTCGTTCGGCAGGACGGCCCATTGCCAGTGCCGTTGGTTAGACCAGAACCTGGCATTTTTGAATGCCGGGACAAGTTTGTCACCTTCACGAACAACGCTACCGCCGCAATGATCAAAATGCAGATGGGTAAGAACGACATCGGTAACATCATCGCGCGAAAATCCATTTTTTTTCAGGGAAGAATCGAGGGACTCTTCGCCGTGGAGATAATAGTGGCTGAAAAACCTGGCGTCCTGTTTATTGCCGATACCGTTATCGACCAGGATCAATTTATCGCCTTCCTCGATCAGGAGGCAGCGCATCGCCCAATTGCAGAGGTTATTCTCGTCGGCGGGATTCAGCTGGTTCCAGATAACCTTTGGAACGACGCCGAACATCGCACCGCCATCGAGTTTAAAAAAACCGGTATTGATCGTATGAAGCTTCATGCAAAAGCCAATTTGTGTTTCATTTTAACAAACATGAGCAGTACAAATCCAATGATAAAATAAGCCATCAGCGCCAGGACGGAATTGCGCATGCCGTGGGAGATTTCGGACGCGAACCCGAATGAGAGCGTCCCAAGAACCGTTCCTATTTTGTCGCAAACATCGTAAAAGCTGAAGTATGACGCGGTATCGGTCGTCTCCGGCAGCAGTTTGGAATATGTCGATCTTGACATCGATTGTATGCCGCCCATGACCAGCCCGACGCAAAAAGCAAGGGCGTAAAATTGCATCGGCGTGGTGGTGAAATAAGCAAAAATGCAGATAAATATCCACCCCGAAATAGCGACTGCTATGGTGAAAATATTGTTCGTTGCCTTCGACAGGACGGAAAACAAATAGGCACCGAAGATGGCTACCAACTGAATAATCAGTATCGTGGCTATGAGCTGGGTCGACTTCATTTTAATTTCATCCGCCGCAAAATAGGTCGCCATGTACATCACGGTCTGAACGCCCATGTTATAAAAAAAGAAACTCAGCAGGTACCGTTTTAACAGTGGATAGTTCTTCAACTGGTTCCATACTTTTTTCAGTTCATAAAAACCGTTGACCAATATGCTGTGTTCGGGGTGTTGTTCGGATGACTTCGACGCGGGCAATACATTAAATGTCACCTGCGCAAAGCCTGCCCACCATAATCCTACAGAAACAAATGAAAGTCGCGCCGGCCATGAACCCCAGCCCAATTGCAGCTCATCGTTCAGAATGATGGCGACAAGGCACCCGACCATGAGGATGACACTTCCGATATAACCGAGGGCGTATCCTTTGGCGCTTACCCTGTCCTGGTCTTCTTCAGCAGCGATCTCGGGCAGGTAGGCGTTGTAAAAAACAATGCTGCCGCAATAACCGACGGCGGCGACGATGGACAGCGTCAACCCGAGGCCGATACTGGAGGAGGTAAAAAAAACCATCAGTATACAGGCCAGGCTGCCCAGGTAGCAGAAAAAGCGCATGAATGCTTTCTTGTTGCCTTTATAGTCCGCTATGGATGAAAGTATCGGCGAAAGGATTGCAATCAGCAAAAAGGAAAAGGAGATAGCATAGGACGCGAGCGCATTGCGGTCAACCATCCGGCCGAACAAAGAAACATGCCTGGGTACGACGGATGTATAATACGCGGGAAAAATCGTAGAGGCGATAACCAGGCTATAGGTACTGTTCGCCCAATCATACATTGCCCATCCGTTGATTACTCTCTTAGATGCAGTCAGGGTCATTGGAAAAAATTGTCCGTTTTGTCATCGGTTCCGCTCAGGCGAAATAACCGGACCATATGAGCACAAGGAGCAGAATCCCTGCAACAATCCGGTACATCCCGAAGAGCCTGAATCCATGCCTTTGAAGAAACCCGATAAAGAACCTGATGGCAATCATCGCCACGACGAATGCGATCAGGTTACCCACAATCAATGCGTAAATATTGGCGTGGCTCCGGAGCATATCAGGTGACTGCTCATATGCCTTGAACAGCTTGTAACCCGTCGCGGCGATCATGGTGGGCACCGCCAAAAAAAAAGAAAATTCGGCGGCTACCTTGCGATTTAGTTTTTGTTGCATCCCCCCAACGATGGACGCGGCGCTGCGGCTCACACCCGGAATCATGGCAAGGCATTGCCAAATCCCGATGATAAATGATCGACGTGCGCTGATCTTTGATTCATCTATGATGGTTGGTCTTGTAAACAATTTGTCGATAAATACCAGGAATATGCCTCCGACCAGCATGCTGATCGCCACGGTCAGGGGACTTTCCAGCAAAGCGTCTATTTTTTTAGAAAAAAGCAGTCCAAGGACGACCGCAGGAATGACGCCAACCAGCAGTTTCACATAAAACCTTATTCTGCCACGATCAAAGAATTTCTTCCAGTAGAGAACGACGACCGCCAGGATGGCGCCCAGCTGAACGGCGACTTCGAATAACTTGGTGAATTCGTCTTTCTCGATCCCCATAAATGAACTGGCTATGATCAGGTGCCCCGTGGACGAGATGGGAAGAAATTCAGTTAGTCCTTCCACGATGGCCAATATGACGGTGTGTAGCGGGCTCATATGATATGGGTTTATCCGTCGGTAAAAATAGTCGAAACTTTGATCAATGAAAGCCAACCCGGAAATATTTTGGCTGCGCTGCAGGATCCGATTGGCGGCTAGGCAGTCCCGTTATTTTCTTTTTTCTTTTTGAAAAGCGCATAGATTTCAATTCCGAGGCCGATCAGGATGAGAAGGGGTGCAACAGTGATGCGCCTGAAACTATAGACCTGGTTGGGGTCAAAAACGTTTGGATCCTTGCTTTTCCCACCGCTCATGAGAATAAGGCCCAGCCCGACAATGGCAATTCCAATCACCATCCAACGGTAGTTTTCCTTGTCGAAAAGAGGAGCGCGGTTCAGGTTGGGTTTGGCAGGAGTTTTGGGTTTTTTTGTCTCGGCCATTATTCAAAAATTGAGGGGCAAATATAGGGAATAGTTATTAGTCGGTCGGTGGCATAGGACGCCGGAACTGTTATTAGTTTGAAAAATACATCCTAACGGGCCAAATCATCCGTACGTATTGCACAAATTTTCTGAGTTGTTCATGCCATCATCCAATGATCAGTCACCGATTCAATCGTCACGATGCCGGATTAAATCAAAAACCTTGTGGTCGATCAGGGTCACCATCAATAGAGATCGTCCAGTTTCATTTTAAGGTATTTGATCACGCTTCGGTGTGTACTGCCGAATGAGATGAGGATCCCAAGCAGGATCATGCCGGCGAAAAGAACTCCCAGCAGCGTATAATCGCGTAGTGCCCTTACTTCGGGTATCCATTGTTCGGTAACAAAAATAATAGCGACAATGCCTGCAACAGCGATTAACCCGCTGACCAGACCGTTGATCAATGCGCGCAGGTCCATCGGTTTAGCGATAAACCAACGCGTTGCACCGACCATCTGCATGGTTTTGATCAGGAAACGATTGCTGAACATGGCCAGGCGGATCGTATTGTCGATCAGGAAAATGACGAGGACAGATGTCAGTACGGCAATAATCAGGAGGACGATGCTGATCTTGGAGATATTGCTGTCGAGATTCATCACGAGCGACTTGTTATAATGTACGTCGCTCACACTCATATTTTGCGAAAGTGTATTGGTAATGGCTGTCAGGGAGTCGACTGTCGCATAATCGCTTTTAATCTTGAAATTGATGCTGGCCGGAAGAGGATTTTTGTCAAGTACGGTCGCCCAGTCAGTATTCCCGTCCTGCAGGTACCTTTTTTTTGCCAGGTCCTTGGTAACATATTCATAGGATTTGACATAGGGTTGCGATGCAATGTAGGAGAGAAGATCTGCACTGTCCTTTGGATTAATATTTTCCCTGAGATAGACCTGGACCTCGATATTTTCGCGGAAAGTCTGTCCCAGCCTCTTGGCATTAATCACGATCCAGCCGAGCATTCCCAGGAAAAACAACACGAGCGAAACGCCCAGGATGACCATAAAATATGATGGTTTGGATCGTTTTGCCGAACCTCTTCCAAATTGAGCCATGATTTAAAAAAAGTTTTCTGGTTAGTAAGTGATGGCAATGCGCAAAAATAGAAGATTTAGCAGTAAAATCTTAAATTTGCTGTCTTCATAAACGGGGACGTTGGGTCCTTATTTTAATGAACTGTGGCTTTAACTTTTCCCCAACCTTTGGCTGAGTTTTGACGCGTTGTCGCCTGCCGGAAAGGATCGGGTTCACCAGGGATCATAAATCATCGTATGGAGTACAATTTTAGAAGGATTGAAGAGAAATGGCAGGAACAATGGATCAAAGACCAGGTCTACCGTGTGAACAATGACTCGCCAAAACCCAAATATTATGTCCTTGACATGTTTCCTTACCCGAGTGGCGCGGGACTGCACGTCGGTCACCCATTGGGCTACATCGCCAGCGATATTTTTGCCCGCTACAAGCGGCTCAAAGGTTTTAACGTGCTTCACCCGATGGGATATGATGCGTTCGGACTGCCAGCCGAACAATATGCCATTGAGCATGGCGTCCACCCGGCGATCAGTACGGCTACTAACATCAAGAATTTTCGCAGCCAGCTCGACAGGATGGGATTTTCATTCGACTGGAGCCGGGAAGTGAATACGAGCTACCCCAAATACTATCGCTGGACACAATGGATTTTTCTCCAACTGTTTAACAGCTATTACAATCGTTCCAGTAACCGCGCTGAAAGCATTGCAGGCCTTGCAGGCATATTTGAGAAGGAGGGTAATCAAAACCACCCGGTTCCCTCGCCTCCAAGTCTCCGGCAAAATCCGTCTGCTGCACTTTCCGCTCTCGCTGATCAGCCCTTTAAGGCTGCGGATTGGGCATCGTTTGATGAAAAAGCCAGGGAAGACATCCTGATGGAATATCGCCTGGCGTATTGCGGATACGGTGAAGTAAACTGGTGTGAAGCCCTCGGCACGGTGCTGGCGAACGACGAAGTCATCAACGGCGTCAGTGAACGGGGCGGATATCCTGTCGTCAAAAAGAAGTTGCGCCAGTGGTATCTGCGTATCACCGAGTATGCAGACCGTTTGATTGAAGGGCTGGCCGACGTAGATTTCAGCGAATCGATGAAAGAAATGCAAGCCAACTGGATCGGCAAGAGCCATGGAGCCGAAATTGATTTTGCTGTGGAGAGCGAAAAAGGCGGCACGCGTACGATGCGCGTTTATACGACGCGGCCCGACACGATTTTCGGCGTCGATTTCATGGTGGTAGCTCCCGAAACCGGCTGGCTTGGCGATATCGTCAGCATGGCGCAGGAAGCAGAAGTTAAAGAATACATGGAGTATGTAAAAAACCGGAGCGACAGGGAAAGACAGGCGGAAAAAAAGATTTCGGGTTGTTTCACAGGCGCCTATGCCCTCAATCCCTTTAATGGGCGCAAAATTCCTATCTGGGTCAGCGAATACGTGTTGGCGGGCTATGGGACCGGCGCCATCATGGCTGTGCCCTGCGGCGATGAGCGTGACTTCCGTTTTGCTTCACACTTCAATATCCCGATTACGAATATTATCGGAGGGGAATTTAATGGCCAACAGGCAAATGATACCAGGGATGCCAAATTGGAAAACAGCGATTTTCTGAATGGCGTGGTGATGAGCGCAGCCATCGAAATCGTGATCTCCAGGCTTGAGTCTCTCGGCTTGGGAAAAAGAAAAAAGAATTATAAAATGCGTGACGCGGCATTTAGCCGCCAGCGATACTGGGGCGAGCCCTTTCCGATTCAATGGAAAAGCGGAATAGCCACCCCGCTTTCCGTTGAAGAACTGCCGCTTGAACTGCCCCATGTGGCCAATTATGGCCCTGGTTCCGAAGGCGAAGGGCCGCTCGCTGTGATTGACGAATGGACCAAGCGCGGGCTTGAAACGAACACCATGCCGGGGTATGCAGGTTCGTCCTGGTATTTTCTGCGGTACATGGACCCCGACAACGATCGCGCATTTTGCAGCAGGAAGGCGAGCGATTATTGGGGCCAGGTCGACCTCTATGTCGGCGGGACCGAACATGCAGTTGGTCACCTTCTCTACAGCCGGTTGTGGACAAAGGTCCTTTATGATCTCGACCTGATCGGGTACCAGGAGCCATACAAAAAACTGGTCAACCAGGGTATGATCCAGGGCAGCAGCCGCTTCGTGTACCGGCTTGACTTTACCGGACTGGAATACAAAAATAATGTCGAAATATTCGTTTCGTCGGGTATCGCAAAGCGGCTAATGCCGATGCCTGCGCATGAAATATTTTCATGGGTCAAAAAACAGTCGCCGGATTTCGGCCTGGTCGCTGCCGAAGGAGGCGTCGCCGGCGCCCAGATCAGCCCGATTCATGTTGACGTGAATATCGTTGATGGGGTTGAGCTGGATATCGAGGCGTTTAAGACCTGGCGCAGCGGCGAATTTGCGAATGCGGTTTTTATTACCGAGGACGGGCGCTATATCTGCGGCGTAGAGGTCGAAAAGATGAGTAAGAGGTATTTTAACACAGTCAACCCCAGCGACCTTTGCGATAAGTACGGAGCCGACACCTACCGTATGTATGAAATGTTTCTTGGACCCGTGGAGCAGAGCAAACCCTGGGATACCAAAGGCATAGAAGGCGTTTACAGGTTCCTGAAAAAACTGTGGCGACTTTTTTATGATGAAAACAAGGGGAGGGTTTGGAACGAAACCGGGGCCACAGAAGCCGAGTTGCGGGTGCTGCATCGCACGATCAAAAAAATAGAAGAAGATACCGAGAGGTTCTCCTTTAATACGGGGGTCAGTGCCTCGATGATTGCCGTGAACGAATTGGGCGAGCTGGGTTGTCATAAGCGCGAAGTTCTTGAACCGCTAATCATCATCCTGAGTCCATACATCCCCCATGTCTGCGAGGAACTCTGGCATCACTTCGGCAACAATTCTTCCATACTCGACGCGGTTTTCCCCCGGGCCGACAATAAATATTTGATCCAATCTTCCAAAAACTATCCGGTCGCATTGAATGGAAGGACTCGGACAGAACTGAATATTTCGCTGGATGCCACCCAGGACCAGGTCGAGTCCATTGTGCTGGAAAACGAAACAGTCAAAAAATGGCTCGAGGGGCGTCCTCCCAAAAAGATCATTTATGTGAAGAACAAAATGATCAATGTTGTCGTCTGATCCTGCGTTTCGGCGAGTTCCTCCATGGAATGGATGAGTGGTTCGTCCTAATATTGCATTCGTTTGTACATTCCCCATTTAAACCGAACAACGATGAAATTCTTATTTGTTTCCGCGAGCTTGTTGCTGTCTTTTTTGGGCTTCTCCCAATCCAGGGATGCCTATTTCCTGTCCAACCCCTGCCTGACCCCCGATGGACAAACCGCCATTTTCTGTTTTGAAGGGGACGTCTGGAAAGCCGACGTGAAAACGGGGCAGGCCTTGAGGCTGACGGCCATGCAGGGTTATGAAACGAGCCCGAGGGTTTCACCTGATGGCAAATGGATAGCATTCAGCGGGCGTCAGTATGGCAATTCCGACGTTTATGTGATGCCGGTCGACGGAGGTGATATCAGGCAATTAACCTTTCACAGCAGCAGCGACGAAGTGAATTCCTGGAGCTGGGACTCAAAATACATTTATTTTACTTCGGGTCGAATGGGCCAGATTTCAGGGTACAAGGTCAGCATCGAAGGGGGGACACCGCAAAGAGTATTCGGCAATTATTTTTTTCTTTACGACCATAATCTGTTTGAGCATCCTTCGAGCGGTGAAATATTTTTTAACGATACCTGGGAAAGCAGCAGCCAGGTGCAACGTAAGCATTATAAGGGACCCTTCAACCCCGATATCCAGTCCTATAACCTGAAGACCAAGAAGTATAAACGGTACACTGACTACATCGGGAAGGATTTCGGCGCAACGCTGGACAGGAACGGAAACATTTATTTTATTTCCGATGAAGGCACCGGCGAGTACAACCTCTACACCTTTGACAATGGCAAGAAAACGGCGCTAACCGATTACCCGGTGTCGATCAAGAATGCGATTGTAAACGCCAATGGCGGCAAGGTGATTTTTGAAAAGGAATACCAGCTTTATATCTACGATGTCGCCGCGAAAAAAGCAGAGAAGTTAAACCCTGGCGTTTTGCGGAACGATGTTCTTCCCGAGGAAAGCGACTATGATGTCAAAGGGCATATCAGTTCCTTTGACCCATCGCCTGACGGCAAAAAGCTGGCCTATGTTTCGCGCGGCGAAATTTTTGTCAGTGATCCTGAAGGGAAATTCATCCAGCAGCTCAATCGCGGTTCAGCGGAACGCGTCAGCGAGGTCAAATGGCTGGACGACAACAAGACCCTTTTGTTCAATCAAACGCTGAACGGATTTTACAATTGGTACACGATGGGCGCAGACGGCGGAGCACCGCTCAAACAAATCACGAGTGACCAGGACAATGACCGGGCAATTGCCTTTAACCATTCCAGGACAAAGGCGGTCTACCTGAGCGGTCGTAACGAAGTGCGCGTCCTCGATTTGAAAACCTGGGAAAGCCGGGCCATCGTGAAAGACGAAATCTGGGCATTCCAGAATTCCGGTCCGTCGTTTTCCCCGGACGAAAACTTCGTTTGCTTCACGGCCTTCCGGAGTTTTGAACAGGATATATTTGTCCATGACCTGCGTTCAGGAAAGACCGTCGACCTCACAAATACCGGGATTTCGGAAGCCGACCCGCTGTGGAGCCCGGACGGTAACTATATCTATTTTGAATCTTCGCGGTTAAGACCGGCATACCCAACAGGCCTGCAGGAGCCGCATATATACAGGCTGCCACTGCGGAAGCTGGATGACCCATTTCGGAGTGAAAAATACGCGGAACTTTTCAAGCCTGAGAAAAAAGACTCCACGATCCACCCGGTGGTCATCGACGCTGATCATATCATGGACAGGATTGAACAAATCAGTCCCAATTTCGGTACGCAGATTCTCATCAACATTTTTCAAAAAGATAAAAAGACTTACGTCATTTACAGGAGCGACCACGACCAGGGAAAGACCGCGTTGTGGAAGACGGTAATCGAACCATTCGAGCAAAATAAAACAGAAAAAATAAATGGCGCTGAAGCAGGAGGTTTTGACGTGGAGGGCACCGCCGATAAATGTTTTGCGCTGTTCAACGGAAATATTTACAAGATCAACCTGGAATCAAACAAGGCGGATCAGGTTTCCATTGCTTATACTTTCCGACGTAACCTTTTGGAAGAGTTCAAGCAAATGTTCGAAGAGGCATGGGCGGAACTGGATGAAAATTATTATGACGAAAATTTCCATGGCGCGAATTGGAAAAAAATTGAGGAATACTATAAAGGGTTTCTTCCTTACCTGAATACTCGCGCTGACGTGCGCGTCCTGCTCAACGATATGCTCGGCGAGTTAAACTCATCTCACCAGGGTTTTTTTACGTTTGGCTCAGATGAGGACATCAGGCTCAGTAACCGCACGATGGAAACGGGAATCCTGTTTGAAAACGATGAACCCTATCAAGTAGACCATGTTTTGCGCGGCTCGGCTGCCGACAAAGAGGGAATTGATCTACGCCGGGGTGACGAGCTGCTCCAGGTTAACGGGGTGGCGGTCGACAAGAAGGCCGACAGGAATCACTATTTCACGGAGCCGTCGATCGACAAGGAACTGAAGCTGACTTTTTCCCGCCAGGGTAAATCGTTTGAGATACGCCTCCACCCGCAGGCCAGCCTTTTCAATGATCTCTACGATGAGTGGATCGGCAGGAATCATCGGCGCGTGGATGAACGAAGCAATGGCCGGATTGCCTATGCGTGCATGAAGAATATGGGAAGGGGGGAACTCGAAGAATTCATTGTACACATGACCGAAGAATTAAATGGCAAGCAGGGCCTGATCCTTGATCTTCGGTACAATACCGGGGGAAATGTCCATGACGAAGTACTGCAGTTCTTGTCGCAGCGGTCCTACCTGCAGTGGAAATACCGCGGTGGCAAACTGACTCCACAGCCCAATTTCGCGCCGAGTGACAAGCCGATCGTCCTGCTCGTCAACGAGCAAAGCCTGAGCGATGCCGAAATGACGGCTTCGGGGTTCAAGGCGCTCAGGTTGGGTAAAATTATTGGCAATGAAACCTATCACTGGATCATTTTCACCAGCGGCGCCGGCCTGGTTGATGGATCGTTTATACGGCTGCCATCATGGGGCTGCTATACGCTCGAAGGAAAAGACATCGAACAAAACGGCGTCAAACCAGACATCCTGATCGTCAATAGTTTTGAGGACAAAATCAACGACCGCGACCCGCAGCTCGACCGCGCCGTCGATGAAATCCTGCATGGAACAAAATAACGGCAGGGATTTGCCTAATTTTAGATCATGCCGTCAAATCTTCGCCTGGATTCGGTGCTGAAAGATCATCGCCATGAGTTTTCACGGGTTGTTCCATTTGACGAGACAAGGGACAGCCTGCTACGCCTCGATTTTACGGAAAATAATCCTGATCTCACGCCGGCTGATATTGCGGATACAGAAAAGTTTGCAACTTATATCAAAACAAAACTGGCAACAAGCGGCGCTGCCTATGGGATTGGCGGATATGGCGAGCATCGCACGCTTTATGGTCGAAGCCGTCACTTTGATTCGGGGGAAGAACCCAGACGGCTTCATCTGGGCACGGATATCTGGGGGCCAGCCGGGACAAGGGTGATGGCCCCGCTGCAGGGCATCATTCACAGTTTTGCATTCAATAACAACGAAAGCGACTATGGCGCCACAATCATCCTGACGCACATTCTCGACGGCCTCAGTTTTTATACACTTTACGGGCACCTCAGCTTAAACTCACTCAAGAATCTTTACGAGGGTAAAAGGATTGTTGGCGGCGAGGTTTTTACAGAATTCGGCATGCGTTTCGAAAACGGAAACTGGCCTCCGCATCTTCATTTTCAAATCATCCGTGATTTGGGGAACTGGAATGGCGATTATCCCGGCGTATGCAGGTATTCCGAAAAGGAACACTGGCTGGATAACTGCCCCGATCCCGATCAGATTCTCGGGCTGAAGAGTTTTGTAGCCGTCTAAAGGAATCCCTCCACGATCTCATCCCATTCCTGCTGAAGATCGCCATCGGGCATCAATTTCCCGGCTTTGCGGTACCAATATTCCGCGTTCCAAAGATCTCCTTCCTTCCGGTGCAGGTAGGCATGAATGATCGATCCGTTTTTGTCGTCGATATTCTGTGCGATATCATGAGCCTTCTCCCAGTTGTCTTTAGCGTCGTACCAAAGCGCTTTTAGGTAATTGGAAAGATTGGCAGGGGGATGGTCAGACAAAAGAGAAGCTTTGAAATCCGCGAGTGTAGTCACAGCCTTTGGTTAATTGATGCGATTCAAAGGTCCGCACTTTGGCTGTTAGGCCGCAAGTTTTTTTTTCACAAGCCTGCAGCTGTTGTACTTGTTCATGATGGCTTAAGCAATTTGAATGCATGCGACCATTGGTTACGAAGAAAACCGGGAATGCACCATAAGATGCATAAGGATTCTATGGCGCCGGCTGCTCCGGATTTGCCCATATCCTCGGTCTCCCATCCGAATGCAGTCAGGATTTCGGTTACCAGGCGCTTGGCCCGGTCATCGTCGCCGCAAATGAACATGGTGGGTTTCCCTTCTTTAAATTTTGGCTTATACATCAGCGTATTCCCTGCGCTGTTGAAAGCTTTGACCAGGCTCGCTTCCGGCAATGCCTTCTGTGTCCTTTCCATCAGCGAATCGCCTGGTCCCGTGAAAAAACGCAGCACGCCGTCTTTGGGCGGCTCCTTGCTGATGGGATTGGATACATCGATGACTACTTTCCCTTTGAAATTGTTTTTACCCGCAGCCTTGATGACTTCATCCGTAGCCGAGCCGGGAATTGCCAGGACCAGCAGGTCTCCAAATGCGGCGCTATCGGCATAAGAGCCCACTTCGATCGCCGGATTGTCCTTTTTGAATTCTTTGATCTCTTTTTTTTCAGGGTTGCGCGTTCCCATCAAAACGCTGTAACCTTCCTGCGTGAATGCCGCAGCCAGGGTTTGGCCCACATCGCCTGATCCGAGTATTCCTACTTTCATGCAAAGTGATTTTGATGATTAAAAAGTGAGTTGTCAATTGAGATTCGGTCCCGGCGGGTTCTACTGCGAAGATACAGCGTATTTTTCCCGTTCTGGCCTTTAGTCTACCTTTGGATTCATGTCAAACGACAACCTGAATACCAACCAATCGTTGCTTACTCCGTCCGACCGTGAATTCGAAAATAATATTCGCCCCGCAGTGATGGGGGAATTCGAAGGCCAAAACCAAATCATCGACAACCTGAAGATTTTTATCAAAGCCGCCAAACTCCGGGGAGAAGCGCTTGATCATATTTTGTTCCACGGACCGCCGGGACTTGGGAAAACCACCCTCAGCCGCATCGTGGCCAACGAATTGGGAGTGAACATTAAGGAAACCTCCGGACCCGTCATTGAAAAACCCGGGGACCTGGCCGGCCTGCTCACCAACCTGGAACCCAACGATGTCTTATTTATCGACGAGATTCACCGGCTCAGCACCGTCGTAGAGGAATATCTTTATGCGGCCATGGAAGATTTCCGGATCGATATCATGATTGATACCGGACCGAACGCCCGCAGTATTCAAATAAAAATAAATCCCTTTACGCTGGTGGGCGCGACGACCAGGAGCGGTTTGCTAACGGCCCCGCTCATCTCACGTTTTGCCATTAAGTCCAGGCTTGAATATTATTCATCTGGCACATTGCAACGGATCATCGAACGGTCTGCCAAAATTCTCAACACGAAAATTACTTCCGAGGCGGCGCAGGAAATTTCACGAAGGAGCCGCGGCACACCCAGGATCGCCAATGGGCTCTTGCGGCGAGTGCGTGATTTCGCGCAAGTGCTTTCTACGGGCATAGTCGACCTGGCCATCACCCACCATGGCCTGCACGCCCTGAATGTCGACGAGCATGGCCTTGATGACATGGACAACAGGATACTGATGACAATAATCGAAAAATTCAAAGGAGGCCCGGTGGGCATCTCGACGATTGCAACGGCCGTATCGGAAGAAGCAGGTACCCTGGAAGAAGTTTATGAGCCGTTTTTAATCCAGGAGGGATTTATAAAGCGCACGCCGCGGGGCCGTGAAGCCACAGAGAAAGCCTATGAGCATCTCGGGAAAAACAAGAGCGGATCAATAGACAATCTCCTGTTTTGATATCACGGGCGATTCAAATGCCGGGCAATCCCTGGACAACCAGCCTGAAACCATTTCCATGGATATTGACAATTTCGATATTTGAATCGTCTTTGAGGTATTTGCGAAGTTTGGCAATATACACGTCCATGCTCCTGCCATTGAAATAAGTATCGCTGCCCCAGATTTTTTTCAAAGCCTGTTCCCTGGGCAAAAGATCGTTGATATGTTCTGCCAGCATTTTAAGGAGTTCATTTTCCTTGGGTGAGAGCGTCTGCATCTGACCCTTGTGCGATAGTTCCCTCAATTTTGGATTGAAATGATAGAAGCCCATGTCGAACTCCCTGTTTTCTGATTCCTTGTTGATGTCTTCGTTGCGCTTGAGTATCGCCTTTATTTTCAGCAGCAGCACTTCACTGTCAAATGGCTTGGTAATGTAATCGTCAGCTCCCAGCTTGTAGCCCTGGATGATGTCTTCCTTCATTGTCTTTGCGCTCAAAAAGAAAAGCGGGATATCGGGATCGACGTCGCGAATCTCCTCAGCAAGCGTAAATCCGTCCATGTGCGGCATCATAATATCCAACAGGCAGAGCTCAAATTTTTCACGTTGAAACGCAGCCAGGCCGAGTCGGCCGTCTCTTTCCAGTGTCACGTCAAAATCATTGAGCTCGAGATAATTTTTTAGCACCATCCCCAGGTTCTGATCATCTTCACACAATAATATCTTGGGTTTTTTTCCTTCCATGTTGCGTTATTTTAGTACAAATAAAATTAAATCATTTGCGGCTAGCCATGCATTCGCGTGTAATATTTTGTTAATTATTCTATATGAAATTGAAGAAGATATGCGCGATTTGACAAATCGTTCCTGTAAGATCTGGCGCGATGCAGTAACTTTGCAAACACATTTCAAAGCGAAAAACGGGCCATGCATATCACAGCTGACAATAAATTCAAAAAACTGGTCGTCATCGGGGACAGGGTTTTGATCCGTCTTTCAAAGCCCAATGAACGAACCGACAGCGGGCTTTATCTTCCGCCGGGCGTTCACGAAAAAGAAAAAGTCCAACAGGGATACGTGATCAAAACAGGACCGGGATACGCCATTCCGATGCCCGTCGACGACGAACCCTGGAAGAACCAGGATGAACAAGTGAAGTATGTGCCGCTGCAGGCGAGGGAAGGTGACATCGCGATTTTTTTGCTCAGCGGTGCAACCGAAGTCTTATACGAATCCGAAAAATATTTTATCGTTCCGCAAAGCGCGATCCTCATGCTTGAACGCGAGGAGGAACTTTGACTTCCCAGCAACAGGAACCCGCAACAAAGACATATATTTGTCGGCTCTTAATCAAATCGAATGGATAGTATTTTTAACCCGGATAAACAGCACACATTGGCATCGGCGGTCAGCATATCCGGCACGGGATTGCATACGGGCATCAATGCGGACATGACCTTAAAACCTGCCAATCCGGGATTCGGATTTCAGTTTCAGCGTGTTGATCTTCCCGGTCAGCCCGTGATCAAGGCGGATTGCGACCTGGTCACTGATACCTCCCGCGGAACGACTCTTGAAGACAATGGAACGAAAGTCAGTACTGTAGAGCACGTACTTGCCGCGCTGGTTGGAATGGGCGTCGATAATTGCCTCATAGAAATCAACGCTCCTGAAATGCCGATTATCGATGGAAGCTCGCAGCCTTTTGTGGAAATCATCGAGGAGTCAGGCGTGGTTGAGCAGGATGCATCCAAAGCCTGGTACAGCATTGACTCAAATATCTCGCACTATGACGACGTAAAAAGGGTCGAGATGGTGGCAATGCCTTCCATCGAATACAAAGTGACGACGCTGATCGACTTTAACAGCCCCGTACTCGGCACACAGCACGCCGGCCTCAAAACGATGCTGGATTTCAAAAAAGAGATCGCACCCTGCCGGACCTTTTGCTTTCTACATGAATTGGAAACCCTGCTGGACAATAACCTGATTAAAGGAGGTGACGTGAACAACGCCATCGTTGTCGTGGACAAGCCCGTGACGGAAGAAGAAATGGTAAGGTTGGCGAAGGTGTTTAAACGTGATAAAATCGAAATCAAATCGGAAGGCTACCTAAACAACCTTGAATTGCGCTACCCTAATGAGCCTGCGCGACACAAGCTGCTCGATGTCGTTGGCGATCTTTCCCTCATAGGCTACCCGATCAAAGCTCACATCATTGCCAACAGGCCGGGCCACTCGACCAACGTCGATTTCGCCAAAAAGATCAAACAGTATTTAAAGAAGAATAAGCATGTGAAAAATGTCCCCGTGTACGATCCGAACCAGCCGCCTATTTATTCGGCTCAGCAGATAGAAAAGACGCTTCCCCATCGCTATCCCTTCCTGCTTGTCGACAAGATCATCGAACTATCGGACAAGCATATCGTCGGAATTAAGAACATTACTTTTAACGAGCCATTTTTCGTTGGGCATTTTCCGGGCAACCCTGTCATGCCCGGCGTCCTGCAAATCGAATCGCTGGCGCAGACCGGGGGAATTTTGGCAATCAACGCCATGCCTCCCGGGGATTATGATACCTATTTCCTCAAAATAGACAATTGCAAATTCAAGCAAAAAGTTGTCCCCGGCGACACCATGATTCTCCGCCTCGAATTGCTTTCACCCATACGGCGTGGTATATGCGAAATGAGAGGAACGGTCTTTATCGGCAATAAAATAGCTACCGAAGCTGACCTCGTCGCACAATTGGTAAAAAGAAGTTAATGCCAAGAAATTGATATAAATAAGCCTATTTTTGTGAGATGCTGGGTTATCTCAGCATTTTTTAATGAAGAAGAACATATTATACAAGGTCGAATCTGATATCACGGAGAAGCCGCAAAATCAACCAACTGATCATAGAATGATTCACCCGCATACCTATATTCACCCGAATGCAAGGCTGGCTACCAATGTGAAGATCGACCCCTTTACTGTTATTCATCAGGACGTGGAAATTGGTGAGGGTACGTGGATCGGTTCCAATGTAACCATCATGGAGGGAGCGAGGATTGGCAGGAACTGCAGGATCTTTCCCGGCGCAGTCATTTGCGCTATCCCGCAGGACCTTAAATTCCAGGGCGAGTATTCCAATGTTTTGATCGGCGACAATACAACCATACGCGAGTTTGTGACCGTGAATCGTGGAACCAAGGACCGCGAAAAGACAGAAATCGGCAAGAACTGCCTGATTCAGGCTTATTGTCACCTGGCCCATGACTGCGTCGTCGGTGACAATTGCATTCTCAGCAACAATACACAGGTCGCAGGGCATGTAGTCATCGAAGACTGGGCAATCCTGGGAGGCATGTGCGCCATTCACCAGTTCGTCCACATTGGCCACCATTCTTTTTTGAGCGGCGGTTCGCTGGTCGGCAAAGACGTTCCCCCCTATGTAAAAGCCGGTCGCATGCCGCTGAGCTATGGCGGAGTAAATTCCGTCGGTTTGAAAAGAAGAGGTTTTACGATCGACAAGATCAATCATATCCTGGATATTTATCGCGTCATTTACAACAAAGGCCTGAATACTTCGCAGGCGCTTGAATTCCTGGAAGAGGAATTTCCTGCTACCGATGAGCGGGATGAGATAGTAACATTTATTCGTGAAAGCAGCAGGGGAATCATCAAGCGGTTTACAAAAAACAGCATGGATGAAGATTACGCTAACTGACCTGGGGAAACGCTTCAACCGTGAATGGATATTTCGCCACCTTAATTTTGAATTTACTTCGCCCGGGGCTTACGCCATAACGGGGCCGAATGGCTCAGGAAAATCCACATTATTGCAGGTTATCGCGGGCGCCGTCGGGCAATCCGAAGGGAAAGTCAATTATTATATCCCGGCCACCGATGCTAATTCCGCGCAAAGCGAATCGGGAAATGGCGTGCTCGAAAGCGAGCAGGTTTATTCGCAGATTTCGCTGGCAGCTCCTTATCTGGAACTGGTGGAGGAAATGACCCTCCTGGAATTCCTCAATTTTCACCACCTCTTCAAACCATTTATTTCGATCGTGAGTTCCGATCAGATTATCGCAGAATTAGACCTTGAAGAATCGGCTCACAAACAAATGCGTTATTTTTCTTCGGGCATGAAACAGCGCGTAAAATTGGCGCAGGCCATTTTTACGGATACGCCGGTGCTCCTGCTCGATGAGCCATGCACCAACCTCGACGAAGAGGGCATTGCGCTTTATCACCAATTGATTGGTAATTACGCCGAGAACCGTTTGGTCGTCGTGAGTTCAAATGATGTGGAAGAATACCGCTTTTGCGCGAGGCAATTGCACATGGCTGATTACAAAACCTGAGGTTTAAATCCTGAGCCGTCATCGCTGGCTGGCGATGAGGAGATTCAGGTCCGTATACTTCAGATCGAAACGCTGGCTGAGATGAAAATTGGTTAATGCGCCCTTGAACAGATAGATCCCGCTTCTCAGGTGGACCTTGTGCCAGACGAGATTTTCAAATCCCCCTTCTTCGCCTGCCTCGAGAAGGAGCGGTGTCAGTACGTTGCTGACAGCCTGCGATGCCGTCCGGGCAAATCCCGACGGAATATTCGGCACGCAATAATGGATTACGCCGTATTTGAGGAACACCGGGTGTTCGTGCGTAGTTATTTCAGAAGTTTCAAAACAGCCGCCGCGGTCGATGCTCACGTCAATAATCACGCTCCCTGCGCGCATATTGCTTACCATTTCCTCGGTAACAACCACAGGCGTCCTTCCGCTTTGTGAACTCAGCGCGCCGACCGCGACTTCGCAGGTCTTTAATTGTTTGGCTAGTATTCGGGGTTCCATCACTGAAGTCCACATCCGCTGACCAATATTGTTCTGGAGTCTTTTCAGGCGATAAACGCTGTTGTCGAAAACCTTGACAGATGCACCAAGCGCCACGGCCGCCCTGGCAGCAAACTCGCCGACGATGCCCGCGCCAAGAATGATCACTTTTGTAGGTGGTATTCCCGAAATGCCGCCGAGCAATACGCCCTTGCCGTGATTGGAGGAGCCAAGGTACTGTCCCGCGATCAACATCACCGCGCTACCGGCGATTTCGCTCATGCTGCGAACAATGGGGTAAGTGCCGCTATCGTCCTTTAAATTCTCAAATGATATGGCCGTCACCTTTTTTTCCATCATTTTTTCCAGTAGCTCGGATTTCATTGCCGACAGATGTATCGGGGAAATGATGATCTGGTTTAGTTGAAGCAGCGGGAGATCCTCTTCGACTACGGGTGCGCTTTTGACCAGGAGGGGAGCTTTGAAAACCTCGTGCCGGTCATAGACGATTTTCGCCCCGGCTTCACTGTATTCATTGTCGCGGTAATGCGTCGGATCGCCGGCTTTATGTTCGATCGTGACATGATGACCGTTGCTTACCAATACGCTGACAGCTTCGGGGGTCAGCGCAATCCTATTTTCCTGGAAGGCCGTCTCTTTGGGGATCCCAATGTGCAATTGCGCCCCTTTAGGCTTTACATCAAGGGTTTCTTCAAGGGTCTCGTAACTGAAAGAGGTGCTGATAATTGGTCTTTGTTGGGACATTTTCGCAATCTAAGCTAAGTAAATTACAATTTTAAATTCAATGATCAGAGAATATTTTCAAGCTTGCAAGGAACGAATATTGTTCCTAATTTTTTTAAAATCAATCGTCTATAATTTGCGATTCGCCGCCAAATCTTTGTTCTCTGGTGCGAGCCCGTAAACCATAAATCCTCCATGCAAACTGTCAGCCATACCTGCAGCGCCAGCATTAAATTGTTAGGAATTCGGGCGATCCATCGTGATTTTCCGTGAATGGTCACCTGTTGAAAGTATTCGGACCCTGATGGCATCGTCGGGAAGCAGGATTTCAACTTTTTCAGCCCATTCGATAAAGCAGATGGCACCCGAGTAGAGGCAATCCTCAACGCCGGCCTGTATCGCCTCCTCTTCATCCTTTAACCTGAAGAGGTCAATGTGAAACATCCGGCCTCCCGGGTAAGCATACTCGTTAATCAGTGAGAATGTCGGGCTTGTTACATGATCCTCAACACGTTTCTGTTCACAGAGTGCTTTAATAAATGTTGTCTTACCCGAGCCCATTTCGCCGTAAAATGCGAAGACCTTTTTGTTCCCGGCATTTGCCCAAAACTGCTGGGCAGCCTCGCCGATCCCATTCAGTGAAAACTCCAACTCCATGCTGCAAATATAGACCCGGCGGGAATGCTCAACGCTATCCGCCCCGGGCATAGTTTGAACTGTTGCCCACGAGTTTTGTTACTCTTCTATAAACACGGATTGAAGGAGTCTGATTCGGCGAGATGAGATAATTTCACGGTTCCGGAGGCAAGATGTCGCTCCGGGATGACCAGCCGCCCCAAAACCAGGTGAAATGATCGAAACAGTTAATTTGAAAGTCGATGGCATGAGTTGCGCAAACTGTGCGCTAACGATCGGGAATTATTTAAAAAAGGCCGGGCTGGAAAATGTCAAAGTCAGTCTCATTGGTGGTGACGTAAGCTTTAAAGCGACAGACAAGAAACTTTCATCGGATATTATTAAGGGTATTGAATCATTGGGCTATCGCATCCGCGCGACCGACAGTCATTCTAAACGTCCACGTCGATTTCTCACCGGGCACTTGAGCAAATTCATATTTTGCGTGGTTTTTACAATTCCATTAAGCCTGCACATGGTTGAGCGGTGGATACATGTCCATTGGCTGATGAATCCATGGGTTCAGTTGCTCCTTTGTTTACCAGTTTATATCGTGGGAATGGATTTTTTTGGAAAAAGTGCGCTGAAAAGTATTCGCAATGGAATTCCCAATATGAATGTGCTGGTAGCGCTCGGCGCGACGGCAGCCTTTGTTTACAGCCTTGCGGGGACAATTGGTGGTTATGGCGATTCCTATATTTACTATGAAACGGCAGCGGCGATCATTACATTTATTTTTTTTGGGAATTATATGGAAGAAATCACCGTGCGTTCCACGCAGCGGGTGATTGAAAAACTAACGCGGTCTCAACAGGTGATGGCCAATATGATTGCTTTTGACGACCAGCACCAGGAACAAATTTTTCCGGTCGACAGCAGCCAGCTGCGAAACGGCGATTTGATTTTGATCAGGGCTGGCGAGCAGGTACCCGCGGATTGCAAAATTCTTTGGGGCGATGCGGCCGCTGATGAGCGAATCGTGACCGGTGAAAGTCTGCCAGTCGAAAAAGGTACCAAAGACAAACTGATCGGAGGCAGCGTGCTGGTGACGGGAGCAGTCCGGGCGCAGGTGATTGCCGGCCGCGATGAATCAGTATTGGCCAATATCGTCAGGATGGTCAAACAGGCACAGGGCGAAAAGCCGCCCGTGCAGCAATTTGCCGATAAAATCAGCGCCATTTTTGTTCCCGTCGTGCTCGGCGTCGCACTCGTGACCCTGGCAGCTAACTGGATTTATCTCGGGGAATTTGCGACTTCGTTGGCGAGGAGCATTGCCGTTTTGGTTATTGCCTGTCCCTGCGCAATGGGTCTTGCAACACCCGCCGCAATCGCCGTCGGTCTCGGGAGAGCTGCGAGGAATGGCGTCTTGTTCAGGCACGCCAAAGGCCTCGAGTTGTTCCAAAACGTCCGCCAGGTCGTATTTGACAAAACAGGCACGCTGACTACCGGCGAGTTCGCAATAGCCGATGTCAGCCTCGCCGGCGATGACAGCCTGGTTACTTTGGACCAGCTTAAACAGATCGCCTTTTCACTGGAGAAATTTTCCAATCACCCGATCGCGCGCTCGATCGCGACGGCATGGAGAACGAAGGATGAAATTCGCTGGAAAAAAATCGAAGAGATAAAAGGATTTGGTATGAAAGGAGAAGACCGGGATGGAAATATCTTTCTCGCCGGCTCTCGCGCGCTCGCAGCTGACCTGCATCTGCCGGTAGATGCGGGACACTCAGTTCTTATCGTACGAAACGGCGTTCTTCTCGGCTGGATCGATGTGGAGGACCAGTTGCGTCCCGAAGCAAGGGCCGTTGTCGACTACTTCAGCAATAAAAACATTAAGACGATTCTGCTGAGCGGGGACACCGAGCAGAATTGTGCTGCTGTTGCGAAGCACCTGTCGATCGACAAGGTTTTCGCGGGGAAAACCCCTGCCGAGAAGCTGGAACTGATTTCAGAAATGGCGGTAGAATTCCCGACCGCGATGATTGGCGATGGTGTTAATGACGCACCTGCTCTCGCGAAGGCGACGATTGGCGTATCGATGAGCGACGCCTCGCAGGTTGCCGTTCAAACCGCAGACATTGTCCTGATGGATAATG
>Ga0070731_10000735_pt1 | contig 39620 bp, 40 predicted proteins | sample Coa_R1_2_FD_66448 | JGI IMG/M metagenome (GOLD analysis project Ga0070731, IMG submission 66448) | Surface soil microbial communities from Centralia Pennsylvania, which are recovering from an underground coalmine fire - Coalmine... | ecosystem: Environmental > Terrestrial > Soil > Unclassified ...
GGTTATACAGGGGTAACAGGGCCTACTGGAAATACTGGTGCGACTGGTTTTACGGGCCCTACCGGTTCTTTTAATGTAAATGCTTGGTTAATTACTGGAAATACCAGTACAACTGTCGCAACAAATTATATAGGTACTAATGATAATACTGCTTTTATGATTACGACAAATCATAATACTACTGGACAATATGTTCAATTTAATACTAACGGAACGATAGATCAAATTATTCAAACTACTAAAAATACTTGTTTCGGATTTAATGCTGGAAATGCTTCGGTATTTAATTTAAACCAAAATAATTCTTTTTTTGGTTATCAAGCTGGACAATCTAATACAACAGGCGTAAATAATAGTGCTTTTGGAGAATTTTCTTTTCGTAATAATACTTTGGGTCAACAAAATTGTAGTTTTGGTACAATTAGTTTACAACATAACACATCCGGTATTGCTAATTGTGCTTTTGGGTATGATTGTTTGAATGCTAATACCATAGGTTCGAATAATTGCTCTTTTGGTGCTGCAACTTTAGGTAGTAATACGACCGGAATTCAAAATAATGCTTTTGGATCTAATTGTTTATTATTTAATACAATAGGTATTCAAAATTGTGGTTTTGGTTCTTCAGCTTTACAAGATAATACTACAGGATCAAATAATTCAGCTTTTGGACATGGATCTCTTTTTTTTAATACTACAGGATCAAATAATTGCTCTTTTGGATATCAAGCTGCATTAAATCCTATAGGAAGTTTTAATATTCATATAGGTAATACAGGTATCGCAGCCGATGATCATGTAATAAAAATAGGTCAAACGCAAACTTCTTGTCAAATAGCAGGAATTTATGAATCTACAACTGGAATTGTTAATCCAGATTTTGTAACTATAGATTCTAAAGGAAATTTATCGAGTACAGGTCTATCTAATGCAAATAATCAATGGCTTTTAACTGGAAATACTGGGACAAATTCTTCAACTAATTATATTGGAACAAATGATAATCAAGCATTTTTAGTGGTAACTAATCATAATAATACGACTGGTTTTACGAGATTTACTACTTCAAATGTTATAGAAACAGTTAATGCAAATCATTCGGTTTATATGGGGCAAGGAGCCGCAGCAAATATAATTTCTACCGGAGTAATTAACGATGTTTTTATAGGATATAATTCAGGAAATTTAAATACTACAGGATTTTCTAATACAGCTTTAGGATCAGGAACTTTAGCATTAAATACCACAGGATCAAATAATATTTCTTTGGGAACTAACGCAGGTAACGGATTATTAAATGGAAATTATAATAATTTAATAGGTGTAGGTGCTGGAAATAATTATACTGGAAATGAATCATCAAATATAATAATAGGATATAATGTTAACGGTATTTCTGGAGAAAATAATGTTTTTAGAGTGGGAAATGGAACAGGAACTCTTCCAGGACAGATAAATCTCGCTAATATTTCAGGAATTTATGGACAAACAGTTGGAAATACAAACTCGCAGGTTATAATTGATAGTTCAGGCAATTTAGGGACAATAATTTCATCTGAAACGCGTAAAAAGAATATTGTAGATATGGGCGATAAAAGTTCAAAATTAATGGAATTTAAAGCTAAAAATTATAGTTTAATAGACGATGAAACAAATTCTTTACAATGGGGATTTATTGCTCAAGATCTTGCTAAAATTTCGCCTGATTTTGTGAATTTAGATGAAAAAGGAAAACCTCATTCTATAAGATATCATGATATGATTGCCCCTATAATTAATGAAATGCAAAAAATTAAGAAAGAGAATTCTGAACTTGCAAAACGAATTTATGAATTAGAAAATAAATAAAAAATAAATTATAAAAATAAAAAATAATATTTTTTTTCACGTATAAAAACGCGAAAAAAATATAAAATAATGCTATAAAAAATAATTAATTATTTTAACTCTAAGCTTATATCTTCCATAAAATATTCCCATATTAAACATAAAATATCCATAATATTTATATATTCACATAATAAAAATATTTTATGAAATCTCTCTTTAAAAATATCGTAACTAAATTTATTTATTATTCTTTCAACATTTTTAAGTATATTTTCAACGCAAGGCTTCATATGCAAACACAAAAAATATTTTTTATCATTTAATTTATTTATTATTAATAATTCTTCTGCTAAATTTGTATTTTTCTCGCACAAATCGCATCCATCAACTATATTATTAATCCTAAAAGTTTTATTCTTTTCGTCGTTGACTATTTCGAGTGCTAAATGTTCATCTTTATTTAAAAATAATTCAATGTCTTTAAATATAAATTTTCTTGGATCTCCCATCAAACATAACGAGACAATTAATTTACGTTCCCATTTTCTACGAAAATAAACAGGATATAATTCTGTTTTTATCTCTTTTTTATCAATATATTTCACACATCCACCATATTTCAAATACATTTTGCCTAAAATATAACATTTTATAAGTTAAAATATTTCAGTTTTAATAAAAATCAAAAAATAAATTCCAAAAAAATCTAAAAAAATAAAAAAATGATAAAATAAAAACAAAATTTTTATTATTTTTCGCGTATCACAAAATGTCTGTGCTCGTACAAAATAAAGATCTCATAAAAGTTTCATATACTGAAGGGATGGCATTAATTCAATACGGAAATATGTTACCTGCTACAGAAAAAACAAAACCAAAAATTAATTGGATAGGCAAACACGCAATAAAAGTAAAAATTGAGCCTTTAGGGACAGGATTTAACATAGGGAGTCTCGACGAAAAAATAAATAAAGTACCTATTTTTGCTTCAGGTAGAAAGGTAAATATAAAATATTTCGATAAAGGAATTTATTATAACGGAGATAATAATATATATGTGAGATTTTTTAGACCTAAATCTGTACCAAATTTTATTGTGCCTTTAGAAAAAAATAAAAATATTGAAAAGGATTTATCCGAAAAAATATCTAAAAAACTTAAAAAAGATTCACCTAAAAAAAATATAAAAGTAGAATCGGAACTTACCAAAATACTTTTTGCATTTGCTACAAATATCAATAATAATTACGGAGTATTTACAGATAGCGAAGTAGATATTAAAAAATATGTTGAAGATTATATTAGAAAGGATATCGAAGGAAAAAAATTTGATTTGGATAAAGCAACTTTTGAATTTAACGAATTTATGAAAACTAAAGCTCTTCCGGCAATAGAAGAAGCGGAAAAAAATAAAGTTGAAAAGAAAGAAAAAGTTGAAGGTAAGAGTAAAAAAGAAAAAATTGAAAAAAAGAAAAAAAAAGTTAAAAAAGAGAAAATTAGATTTACTCAAAAGGAATTTGATTTATGGTTTGAAAGTGGTAGAAAAGGGCCTGTAGTTGCCGATTTAAGAAATATATTAATAAAAAAAGGAATAAAAAATATTACGAATAAAACAACTAAAAAAGAAATGAGGGAGATTGTTAAAAAAAGAGTTAGATAAATATTTATTATATTTTTATTTTATATGTAAATATATACATATAAAATTATTTTTAAAACAAAAAATTGAAATGCAAGATAAGAAATTATTTAAACTTTTTGATTAAACGTGAGTTCAACAAAATTCAAACCAAAGGTTTGAATTTTTGTTAAAAATAATAAAAATGTCTGAAAAAATTAACGTTTGTATATGTGATGATGAAAGTAAATATCACAATGAATTATGTGTAATATGCAAAAATATATTTCCAATTAAAACTAATAAATCTTTACGACAAGAAATGTGTCCTGTTCATCATATTAAATGGATTACTTTTTGTGGCCGAGGAGAATTTGTTTGTAATGATTGTAAAGAAAAAGGGTGGTATTCAACCTCTGGCGATGGAAGTTCAACAATTTATCATGAAAATTATATTACAGGAAAAAGAATAAGACCCTATCCTGAGCGTGATTTTGAAGATAATGATCCAGCTAATAAAGAAATGTTTTGAGAAAATATAATTTTTGTCCATAAATAATTTTTTCTGACGTTTTAGCGTCAGAAAAAATATAATTTAACTTAATGTGAAAAATAAAATATCAAATTAAATATTTTATTTTTTAAATCCTTTCCAACAAATTATTTTCAGAGAAAAATCTTTGAATAGAGGCGCATAATTCATCTTTTTTCATATCAAATAATGTATATAATCTTCGTAATTTTTTACTGCTTATATTTTCTAAATCCTCATTAGAAAAAGAGCTACCTAAAAATTCTTTATTATTTTTCAAAAAATTAATCAAATCTGTTTTACTTTTTTTACCTATATTAGAGGCCATTTCATCTTTATAAGGTAGATGATTTAAATGATGAAATATATTTATTAAATCTTTTGCTTTAAAGCCGGCCTGTATGCATGATTTTCCTCCTATTCTTGCATTTCCCTCTCTATTATCATATATTTTAAAAGTACCTTTTGCCGAATCGAGAATTCCGTACATTTTATATTTTTCATAACCTTCATTATTTTCTGTAAATTTAAGGGGTTTTTCTCTATCTAATTTATTAATTTCTTTAAGATATTCCTCTTCGAAATAAGGGTCTAAATATTCCCATTCTTGATTACTGACATTAAATACTCTCATTTTTCCAGGAAATTTTGATTTTTTTGTTACAAAAAATGACGTTCCTGAAAATTCAGTATTATACATATTATGTACCCAACTTCCATCTTCTAGGTGATATAATTCTTTTCCTAAAACATTCATTACTATTTTTATTAATTCATTCTCTTTATCCGTTTTTTTAGATTGATTGGATTGTAATTCGAATGTTTTTTCAAGAATAATAATTTTTGTGGGGTAAGAAAATGTCTCTAAATCCTCTATATTTGGGTTATTAACGAAATTTTTGATCATTTTTTCATCCTTTTTATATTGAATAATATCTATAATATCTTCTAAATTTGATTTTTCGGTTATTAATGGAAAACCAGAATATGTAGGTAAATATATATTATTTTCTAAAGTATCCACACTACCGTTTACGCTATAAGTTGAATTTTCTACCAAAAAATATACATTATTTTTCTCTTTTAAATAAGATATAAAACCATAACTATTATGAATTATTGTTTTTCTGTTTATCATATAATTTAGAGCCTGCAATAAAATAGGAATCTCTTCATCACCTTTCGTTAAAGTTATAATAGATTTTAATGATAAAACAAAATATTTACGAAAAATAGTATTAATTATTTTGCCAATATAATATTTTACCCTATTTTGCGAATATAAAAGATTAAAATTTGATGAATCGATATCTTTTTTATTAATTTTATATTCCCAGATACTAATATCGGTATCCACAAATTTAGGACCGCTTTTCTTATCTATAAATTTTGAATTATAATTAAAACATTCATAATTACAATCTTGAAAATTACAGTCTCTGCTCCCCTTTTTGTCGTTGGGTAAAACATTTCTTTTGTAAGTTAACGCGCAATCCCATGACATTTCTTTAATTAAACGATAAATTTGAGTATCATAAAATTCTTTTTTCTCTGCCAATTTATAAATACGAATATCTACAGTCTCCTCTTTTGAAAAATATTGTTCAAGTAACGGATTATTTTCTTGAGGAATAGTTACATATTTTTCTTTAGACGGAATTCCTTCCCCATAATATCCATTAACAGAAACATGCCTATACCAATTAATATATCTTTCATTTTTAGGTAGATTATCATGAGAACCTACCCTAAAAATCCTTCCCATTGATTGATCTGTGCTAGATAGATTCCAAGGTGCACTAATTAAGTGTCCTTGTCTGGTATCTTTTAAAGTATAACCTTGGGAAATTGTTTTACTTCCTATTATAATTCTAATATATTTCCCGTATCTATTATCGGGTCTATTATATATTTTCATAATTTTATTAATATCTGAGCCTGTATTTATAGTCTCTTTTTCACTTGTAATTGTTGTAAAATTATTGCTACTCATTTCTTCTTTATTTTCACCACTTTTTGCATATTTTTTCATTTCTGAAGCTGAATTTATCCATGAAAATCCCCAAAGTTGTAAAATTAATGCTAAAGATAAAACTCCTCCGCTTCCATTAACGACATCTAAATATATAAATACTTTTTCTTTTTTACGATTCGGATCTAATAACATCTCTATAATTGTGGCAAATTTTGCACTATATTTTCTTAAATTTTCAAATTTATCTGCGCCCCGAGACGGAGATAATTGTGCTTTTAATTCTGGAGTAAATTTTAATATAGTTGTATATTCTCCTTGTTTTGCTGGTTTTTCTATCGAACGTTTTGCATATTTTTCAAAAGCATTCACTCCATAAGCTCCACCTATTATTTTATTTTTTGCGTCAAAAACTGGATAAACACAATTTGAAACATCTCTCTCTACGCTATAAAAAGCGTTTTTCCCTTTTTTAATGTCTAATAATTCTTCAACATTTGAAGATTTTGATGCTTCTTTTACTAATTTAGCTTGAAATTCGCTCATTGCAGATGGATAAACTGTTACAAATTTAAGCCAAGGCTTAGTAACACCGATTTCTCGTTTAATAGCTGTGCTTTCAGATGAACGAATATAAGAAAACATTCCTTTCATTTTATTTTTTAATTCTAATGCTTTTTCTGGTATTAAATATCCTTCCTTATCGAAAAAATAATTTGTAAATTTATTTAAAACAGGTAGTTGATCGTCTTCAGATAGTAATAAATTTAAAATACTCGCAATATCATAAACCTGATCCCAAATAGGAGTGGCTGTTAATAAAAGAATTCTGCAATGTTTTACCCAATGCAACAATTTCCATAAATTATTATACATTGTATCTTCGTTTGTTTTACCGGGTTGCATTCTAAAATTTTGAGCCTCATCGATAATGACTACTCGATTAGAATAATGTTCAATAATATCATCTTGTTTTGGAAATTTATTCGCCTCTAATAATTCTCCGTAGGTAACTATATCGTAAGTTTGTGCTATAGCTCTCTGCATTTTTATTAAACTTTCTTTATCTTCTATTTTATTTTTTATCGTATAAACATCGTGCGTCGCTACATTAATAATTTCATTAATCATATTATTTCTTAATCCTGCATTTGCAACGAATATTAATGCGGGTTTACGTAATTTTCCATCGACTAAACTTTTTTTAAATCTTTCTACGATTAAACTAGCGGCAAAAGTTTTGCCAGTTCCCGTAGAAAATGCTAAAATTCCTTTTTTATATGGAGTATTTTGAGCAAAATATCTTGCTTGAAGTTCTTGATGATTTAATGGTGTAGGTATCTTTGTTTTTTTAGGATCGAAAGGGGGTTCTATTTTTAAATCTGCAAATTCTTTTAAATGTGATATTTTATAAATTAAATTATCATCATCTACATTGGGATATGTAGGAATAAAATTTTTAATTTCAGTCATTTTATTAGGATATTGTTAATATATTTTTATTTAAAAATAAAATTTGAACTTTTCTGTTTTAGTGTAAAAATTTTAAATTAAATCTAGGCTTTTTTATTCATTTATATATTTATTTTTTTCATTTCCAATTATTCCTCCTATCATAGCCCCTATAATGCTGCCATAAATAACTTTCGAATATAAAATTTTGCTGTATGGATTTATTCTCGAAAAATAAGGATGGAATACCACGTCTGGAAATGTGTATACAAAATATCCATACCATATAAATGATCCTATTATTGCTCCGCCAATAGTACAAATCGTAAAGTTTAAATCTTTAGATTTAATTTTTTCTGCCAAAGCAGAAAAAATTAAATTTTTCAAGTCCATTTTTTAATTTTCGAATTTTGTTTTTAAAGAAATGCAAAAAATGTTTCTAAAAATTGAAAAAATGTCTTTAAAGAATATGTTAGCAGTAACTTAAAAATATATTATTTATTTTTAACTATGAATCGCGTATTTCGCCTTCCATATAATAAAATAATTCGTTATAAGTCAACTAAAAATGCTAACAAAAATATGTGTCGATTTAATCAAGAAAATCAAATTATACCAATTATCACCTCGGTATGTGATGTATGTGTGACGATGGCGCTCGGAGCAACATTTATGGTTGCTATAGTCTATATTCCAATATTTATATTTACTGAATCTTATTTTTATTTCCATCCATATAATAACGAAGAAAAATCATAAACATTTTATACAATAAATATAATAAATGATACGCGAATATATATTTTTTCTTGGTAAAAATCCAAGAAAAAATTAAATATTTTATTTTAATATTTATTTCTGAGATAATAAAATATTATTAGGTCTTAATCCTGCTAAATACATAAATAAAAATAATATTCCAGATGCAATAACGGCATATAATAAAAATCTAGTCCACGATATTTTTGAGCCTTTATGTAAATTTTGTTGTAAAAATCCTTTTGCAGATTCTGTCCATAATTCAAAAGCAACACAACCTATTAAAATGACGACAAATATTATTAATGTAGAAGAGGAACCAGTATTACTTTTTTTATTATGTTTTTCTTTTGGAGGTTCTATATGCGATATTTTTGTGTCAACATTCGTAATAACATCTATATTTTTACTTTTTCTTTCTTCATCAAATCTTGTTTCTCGTATAGTAGCAGGCGTTATAGGTCTAGATGATGGAATATTTTGTGAATAATTATTATTTTGCTGAGGATTCATTATATTTTTGTAAGAATAAGAGGTCCTTATTTGAGGTCTCATTAATAAAGATAAAGATTGTGAGGGATCTGTCATATATTTATTCGGTTCTCCAATGGGAATATTTTCAGAAGGAAAATGTGGGTTTTCAGCTGGGGAATCTCCGCCTATTAATTCTAAATCTTCAAAATTTTCTATTTTTCCATTGCCATGTGGAAGAGTATTTGCCCTATCTGTTATCGGGACAAATTTTTTAGTAACTTCTTCATCCATATTCATCCAATAATAAGGTCTGCCGCCTAATGTTGTAAATTCTGTTCTCGCGGATTGAGGTCCATTATAATAATCGGTAATGCTTGCATGATCATGAGGTTTATATAAATTGCCGTATTCGCCAGAAATATAGCGTTCTCCAGTGCCAGAGTAGACATCTGTAGTTTGCTCTGGAGGTCCGAACATTCCTCCAAAATACGGGCCGTGAGCGTTCACGAATAATCCACCTGGACTCGATATGTCTAGGGGTCCTGGCGGATTTGCCTGTCTCCCCATAAGACTTCCATCAATTTCTTGAAAAGACTGATATCTTTTATGCATTTTATATTATTTTCAATTTATGTTAAAATATAAACTTTATTTATAAACTTCGATAAAATATTATTTATTTTGCAAATTATTTTCAGATAATTTATTTTTATCTGAAAATTAATAATAATTTGTCCAAATTTATTTTAGAATCATATTTTTATAATAATATGTCATCATATTCACAAAAATCCTCGTTATCATCATATTCGCATTCTTTTGTACTAATTAAAATATAACCCTCGCTTTCTAAAAGTCTTTTTTTCTGTTTTGTACTATCTTGCAATTTTTTGTAAGTTTTTCCATTTACTCTATTTTTATCCGTGGGTTCAAAACAATCTTCGCAGCCATGCCAAAAACACCCATCAAATTCAAAGGCAATTTTTTTATTATTGGCCATAACAAAACCATCAAGTCTAAAAATTTTATCATTTATATTAACGCAATATTCTCCATCGGGAGATTCAGCATTTTGGATTTTTATGTTATATTTTTTTGAGATTTTATTAAGCCAATCTATCTGTTTTTTAGAATATAAAGTGTCACCGCAACAAATCGGACAACCGCAAGAATTTTCCCGCGATCTGTTATGTATAACAGATCTCCAGGAATGTCCTTTGCCACATTTCCACCATACTTTTTCTCCAGATCCCTTTGGATAATTTTCTGGACCTAAATTATTTTTTTCATAATCCCACTCATTTTTGCATAATTCGGGACAAATTGTTAACAAATTATTATGAGAACAAAGTTTTTTATTTGAACAATAAGGACAATTTGTTTTCTTTTCGCCTGATCTGTGATTAATTGAAGTCTCCCATTTGTGACAACCACACGGATTTTTTAAACACGCCCAAAATACTTTTTTTTCGCAAAGCGGAGAAAAATTTTCTGGCCCCAAAACATTTTTTTTATAATCCCATTCTTCACATAATTTAGGAAAAAGTACTAGCAAATTATTGTGAGTGCATAATTTATGATTACAACAATAAGGACAACCACTTTTACGATTACCTGCTCTATGATTTACAGTAGCTTCCCATTTATGACAACCACACCAATTTTTTTCTGATTTACATATCCAAAAAACTTTTTTATCCGAGCCTATGCCTATAGTACTCGGATCTACAATATTTTTTTCATAATCCCATTCTTCACATAATTTTGGACGAAGCGTTAACAAATTATAATGAGGACAAATTTTTCCTTTATTACAAAAAGGACAACCACAACATTTTTTAGAAGTCCTGTAACATATCGAAGCATCCCATTTATGACATTCACACAATTTATTTTTTGAACAAATCCAAGACATTTTTTCACTTGAACCTTCTGAATAAGTTTCTGGTAACGATTTATTTTTAGTATAGTCCCATTCTTTGCATAATTCTGAATGATTAATCAATAAATTATTATGAGGGCAAATTTTTCCTTTACCACAAAAAGGACAACCATTTCCTTTTATTCTATTCCTTGAAGCAGTACTCCATTTATGGCAACCACAAGAATTTTTAGAACTTAAGCAAATCCAAAAAATACTTTTAGCTGCACCTGGAGTTATTTCACTCGGGTTTATATCGATATTTTTTTCATAATCCCATTCTTTACATAATTCAGGATATAATAATTCCAAATTATAATGTTCACAGGCTTTATTTTGCTTACAATTACACGTTCTTTTAATCATTTTGTTTTATTTTTTGAAATGAACTATTTTTTATTTCATTTTTTAAATAAAATAAAAAATTATTAAAAATATTTTTCATGTTAATATAACGCGAAAATAATAATTTTAAACTAATTAAATATTTACCTCTTTTTTAAATAAAAGATGTATATTAGCCATTTTGCGCAATTCCAATTCTTCGACAGTATCTTCATCTTTTGCCTCTTTTCCTGAAATTATTATAAGTTGTGAATCTACAGAAAATCCTTCTTTTTCATAGATTTTTTGTTTAATTACGGCTACGCTATCTGATCCTTCAACAAAGATTTCAATAGTTTTACCATTGTTTCTAATAAAAAGTTGCATTTTAAAAGATCAAAATTTAAAAATAAAATAAAAAATATTTTTCAATTTTTAATTTTGCAAAATTTAAAAAATAATATTATTTTTATACGTTTTTATCATTCAAAAAACGTATAAAAATCGTTCTTATTAAAACAAAAGTTCTAACAATCATTTAATACTTTAATAGCCTCTGATAGTAGCAATTGTAATCGAGAATTAAGATATAATGAAGCCTCTAAATAACTTATCCATTTTAATTCTTTAACCTCCTCTGAAATTGTAGTATTTCTAATACAATTTGGGACGCTCATCGCTTCCGGTATTATCATATTTTTAATCTCTGCCAAAAAATAAGTTGTGGAATAATTTATACCGTCAGTTCCCTGAAAAGTCTCTACAAATGAATGGCTACTAGTTATTTTATATTCACTTTTAGGTATTCGAGTCTCTTCCTCAGTCTCTCTTATCGCACAATCATAATTATTTTCTTTTGTATTTAATTTACGCCCTTTAGGAAAACCCCACGGAGGTGAACTTATCGAACTATTTGTCGTCCTTATTAATTCAGGAATTATATTTACAATATCTTCAAATTTTCTTTTTGCTTTTTTATATCCATTAATATAGGTTTTAGCCGTTTTTTCTACCCAAATATCATCCCATAATTTATCAAAAGAATAAGTGCTTATTCGTTCTCTTTCATCGCAACTCATTAACGTAAAAAAATGTTTAAGTTGTTCTATCGATTCCCATAATCCTTGTATAGTATCTGCATATTCAAAAGTATCTCTACGTTGTTGAATTAAAAAATAAAAATTATTTTCTAAATTATCATTTTCTAAATTTAAATCTTTAGATGTTGATTTTTCTGCTAAAGCAGAAAAATTTAAATCTTTATTTTTATTTACATTATAATATAGAATAAGTCCTGAACTTTTTATCGTTGAATTATTTTTTTTATAATTATCATAATCGGTATCTGAAACACGTCTTTTATGATAATTATACTCGTTATATTCATTCATTTTATAAATTATATAGACATATCCATTTTTTTAATGTTTACTCAAAATTTTTCTTTTAATTTCTAATATTTAATTAAAAATATTCATTTCTAAAAAATCAGTTTTTAAATTGCATTTTTTTTCAAACTTTTAAGTTTGAAAAAATTAGTTTTATCAAAAAATAAAATATTCAAAATGAAAAATTGATAATTAAATTTTTAATTAATAAATATTTAAAAAGTATAATTTTTCTAAATAATTTAAGTTTTAAATATTTTTGAAATGTCGAATTTTGGTAATAATCTTGCAAAATATCTCGCTAAAAATTTAGATGTATCTGAAGATTTGGTTATAGAAGCGTTGGACAATTATAATCCGTCTATTGTTGAGAAGAAAAAACAAAATATAAAAAAGGAAAAAGAAGATAAAAAGGTAGAAAAAAAAGAGGTAGAAAAGGATAAAAAAATAGAGAAAGAAAATAAAAAAGTAGAAAAAAAAGAGGTTGAAAAAGATAAAAAAATAGAAAAAGATGACAAAAAAGTAGCAAAAAAATCAGAATCGCATACTTGCGAAAGAATTAAAAGGGGAGGAATTGTTTGTGGAAAGCCAGCAAATAAACAATATCCAGCGGGTAATGGAAAATGGTATTGTGGAACTGAGAAGAGCCTCTGTTATAGCATAGAATTAAAAAATGCGGTAAAAAATAATCCTCCTTTGGATGAATCAGAGGCTAAAACAACTAATTCTAGCTCAGATTTTATTGCAAAACCAACTAAAAATACAAAAGTAGTAAAATCGGAGAACGATGTAAAATCTTTAATAAATAAAGTTATTCAACGAAAGCAGATCGATGTTATTGAAAAGGTCACTAAAAATGGAAAAAAAGTTTTTGTAGACAGAAATAGTCGAGCTTTATATGATCAAGAGAGTAAAGTATTTTATGGAATGCTCGATGAAGATGATTCCATCGTACCTTTAACAGAAAAACTAGTTAAAGAATTAGAAGGGTCAGGGTTTTACGTTAAAAAAGAACAAACAAAGGCGAATGTCTACCAAAAGCGCGACACAATTTCAAGAAGCGAAAAATCTGAAGATGTGTCAAAAGAGGCGTACGTTGAGAGCGATAATTCATCTGAATTTTCTGAAGATTAAACTTTTCAGAAAGTTTTTTACATTTACTAAATTTTATTTTTCACGTTAAAAACGTGAAAAATATTCTAAAAAATATTCTATTTTAATTTTTTAACTTCAAAATATAAATGTTCCCATACAAAATCATGTATGTCGGATCTTGACATAAAAATAAATGAGTTTGGATTTTCTATATTTACATCTTGCCTAGGAAATACGTTACTTGCTAAAAATAATCCATTAGTAATTTTATTTAAAGGTAGGCCGCTTTTATTTTCCAATAATAAATGATTTATTTTGTTATTTATCATCTCTTCTGGAGTTAATGCTAGAGGTAAAGTTTGATTAAATATTATATTTATGATTTCTTTTATATATTCTTGGATAGATATATTAATTCCATAGTCATCAATCCATTCGTTATAAGTTTGTTTATTACACATACTATTTGTAAAATAATTTTTTATATATTTCGCATCGCAATCTATTTTTATTCGTAATTGGCGATAAAATTTATAATAAATATGGTCAGAGCTTATAATCGGTATAATATTTATAAATGTTGTTTTATATTTTAATGATTGAAATGATTTAGATACCAATTTCATGTTTACTTGCTCCCAACATCTTAAACAATTAATTATCAATTGCCATGTGTCGATTAATATTTTATTATTCATAAATCTTAATTAATATTTATTTTTCACCATTTTTAAATTAAATTGCATTTTTTCTGATTCTCAGAAAAAATATATTTTTTTCTAACGTTTTAACGTTAGAAAAATAATTTATTATTAAAAAATTATTATTTATTTTTTGCAATGTTTATTAAAAAAATACATTAACGCTTTATCGAAATGAAGAGGATTCTTTATTACATCTTTTTTAGTTATTTGATTATCTAAATAATATTCCCTTGTTTCGTTAACTAAATCCGTATGATATTTATAAAAATCCGTTATAAAACCATAATCTTTTTCATCTTCTTTCCATTGTTTTGCTGTAGCTACCGTTCCAAAATCGGTTAACGTCGCATCTACAATTTTTCCATCCACATCTTTTTTAACAAGAATATTTTTAGAGAGAATATCGCCATGGACATAGCCTAATTCATTTATTTTATCTATCTGCGCTTGCAATTTTTCTATTAAATATCTGGGAGGACAGTCGTATAATCGTCCATCCCATAATTCTGAAACGATAATCCCCACTTCATCTTGTTCACATAACCAAGCACCTAAAAATTTTGGCCCAATATCATGTTCTATACTTAAAATACCCGTCATTTTTACCTCTCTTAGCCAATCATCCATTTTTGGTTCATTGTTAAAATCTAATTTTTGGATCTTTATAACGTAATCGCATTTTTTTTCCATATCGCATGCTTGATATACTGTGCCATATCCCCCTTCAGCTAAATATTTTTCAAGATTATAACCTTTTAAACATATTTCATGGATAAGTATTCCATCTTCCTCGCCTTTAAATCTTAATTCAACGATATTTGCATTTTTTTGTCTTTTAGAGACAGGCGATTTTAAATATTTCTGAGATTTTTTTGACATTTTATTTTAAGATAAATATTTTATTATTAAGTTATATTTATTTTTTACAATATTTATTAAAATAATACATAAGAGATCTGTCTAAGTAAGGAGGATTCTCTATTACATCTTCTAAAATTATTTGATTATCTTCGTAATAATCCCTCGTAGGTTTATAACTTAAATGATAACGATAAAAATCTGTTATAAGACCAATATTTTCTTGATCTTTTTTCCATTCTTTTATTGTTTTTACCGAACCAAAATCGGTTAAAGTTAAATCTATAATTTTACCTTTATTGTCTTTTTTTACTAAAATATTTTTTTGAAGAATATCACCGTGAACATATCCTAACTCATTTATGGTATCTATTTGTTTCTGTAATTTATCTATTAACTCTCTAGAAGGACAGCCAAATAATTGTCCATCCCATAATTCTGAAACGATAATTCCTACTAGATCTTGCTCACAATACCAAGCACCTAAAAATTTTGGACCAATATCATGTTCTATACTCAAAATACCATTCATTCTTACCTCTCTTAACCAATCGTCCGTTTTTGTTTTATCTTCAAGAGAGAATTGTTGAATTTTCATAACATAATTACAATTTTGTTCTGTATCACAAGCTTGATAAACGACGCCATATGATCCCTCAGCTAAATATTTTTTTAGTTCATAACCTTTTAAACATATTTTCTGAATAATCATTCCATATTTATTATTTCTAAATTGTAAAGCGATAGGATCTGTATAACTTCTTTTAGTAACAGGAGATGTTAAAAATCTTGGAGAACGTTTCGGGGCTTTTTCTGACATCCCAAAAATAAAATAATTTATTCATTAAAAATGAAAATATATATTTTTTATTCTTTAAAAAATATTACAAAAATTATTAATAAATATTGAAATATGATTATATTATGGAAAATTTCGATATAATAGGTTATATATTACAATTTTTAGATAGAAAAGATTTTTTTAAATCTGAAATTTATACGATATGCAAATTTTATAATCGTATTTTTAACGATACAATAATAAAAAATATGTATAAAGATATCATGATTTCTAATTTTCCTAAATTTCGTTCATCAAATTTATCTATATTAACTAATCTAACATCGCTAGATTTAAGAAATCATTGTGGTTATATCGGATTAATTAAACATATAGATATTTTAAATAATTTAAAATCGCTCTCTTTACGTGATAGTAATTCGATAACAGATTTTGGAATGAAATATTTAACTAATTTAACATTTCTTGATCTAAGTTTCAACAAAAATATTACAAATATATCATTTTTAAATAAATTGGAGACCTTAATATTAACATGTAACACAAAAATAACGTATATTTCTAATTTAACAAATTTAACATCTATTAATTTAGATAGAAATAATATTATAACGATGGAATCTTTAAAATCTTTACCAAAATTATCAATAATAATGTTGAGACATAATCATCCAATAGTTAAGAATAGAGATCGTGATCGAAAATGGGAATTAAGATTTGTATATTGAGATTTTATTATATTTTTTCACTTATTTAAGTGAAAAAATAATATTCACAAAAAATATCATACCTATTTTAACCACAAAACCTCGTATAATATTTTTATAATATCGGTAGGTAGATTAAAAATTTCTACAAGTCTAACTACCAAATTACTAATAAAAATCATTTTTTCTAAATAAATATCTAATTTTCTACCCTTATAAATAGGCAAGCCTCCTCCTTCATTATAACCTCCGAACGATTTTTCTGAAAAATGGAAATTAATAACATTGATAGGAAATTTGTTATAAAGATGAGTATTTGTGGAAAAACTAATTATATTTGGTATCGTTGAATCGATAAAATCCTGATTTAAAATTTCGAAAAATTTATTATTTTTTTGTAATAATTTTAATTGACAATAGTTTTCCTTAGTTATAACATAACTATACCATATTTTTTCTTTTATTTTTTCCTTGTAATTATTTATATTATCGTTTATTTCGAGTGAACATTTTGTAGTTTTAAAATCCCATAAAAAATAAATTCTTTTTTCTTTTTCAGACATTTAATTTAATTTTTTTTAAAAGTAATTAAATTTTATTATTTTAACCACAAAACCTTATACAATATGTATATAATATCTGTCGGTAAATTAAAAATAGTTGAAAATCTGATTATTAAATTATTAATGAATATCATTTTTTCTAGATAAGAATCAAAACCCCTGCCTTCTAGAGCAGAAGATACAAAATGGTCTTCTGAAAAATCAAAAATACAAGTCGGATATTTACGAAATTCAAGTTGATTACCGCAGCACATTGTAGTGATATCATATTTACAAATTCTATCGCTTGGAATTGTGTATTTTATAAGATCTCGATCTAAAATTTCAAAAAATTTATTATTTTTTTGCAATAGTTTTAATTGTTCATAATTTATAGGTTTTATAAAATAACTATGCCACATTTTGTCTTTAGAAATTTTACGTACAACATTACAATCCTTTTCGTGACCCATTTCTATAACTTCAAAATCCCATAAAAAATAAATTTTCTTTTCTTTTTTAGACATGTTCTATTAATATTTTCAAAAAATCGCGATAAAATTTCATTTTTATTTATTAAATTTATTTTAATTATATAAATATGAAAAATAAAAATATACAAAAAATAGAGCTATTATGCACGAAAGATGAAAATGGTGATGTTATTAAGAGCCAAATTACCATTAGAAATTATGAAGTTTTGAAAGATTTGATGAAAACTTTAGATTTTGAATTATTAAAAACTAAAAAAGATTTTTCTTATAGGCAATATTGTAAAATATTCGACACTTTTCAATTTAAAAATAAAAAATGTAATGGAAAAATTTGTTGTCAAGCAATTACAGAAAATGAAACGCAATGTACTCGTTCTGCAAGTAATTTTACGAGTATAGATATAACGGGAATGAATTTATTACCTAAATTACCAGAGGTAATAAAGAATAATATGGGCATTAAAGATGTAGAAAAATTAAAATTATTAGGATTTGCAAATTCTTGCTGTTTTTATTGTTATCAACATGCCGCAATGTTTATTGCTGAAAAAATAACTTGGAGTCATAATTTACCGTATTATTTTACACATTTTGAAGATTTAGCGAGTATATTTTTTGATAATGTAAAACCTAAAAAAATAAGTGGAGTATTAACTTATAATTTTCATACGATAGGCGATATAAGAACTGTTGACGAAATTATAAAAAGATTATTTTTAACGCATACAATATCGATGGGAGTCGTTACAGGAATAAAAAATACTATAAATTATGATTTTTATTGGATAGGAATCAAATTTATTGTATTTTTCTATGATAAAATAAAACCTTATATAGTTAAATATTTTAAAGAAGATAAAAATAAAGCTGCAGATTTAATCCTTTTAAGATCGGCAAAAATTTTATTAACGCCTTTAGCTCCGAGTAGTCCAAAAATTAATAAAAATATTAAAGTTTAAAAATATAAATATATTTTATTCATACATAATCCATATATTGCACAAATTATTTCCTTATCGATAGCGGCATAAAGTTCAATAATATAATTTTGATGACCATTACCACTCACCTTGCACATCAGATTAACAGCTATTAGTCTATTATAATTCGTGTAAACAAGATTTATTTTTTGTATCGAACAAAAAGAAATTCCAAATAAAGGTCCCCGCGATATCGATTTCCATATGCTATCTTCATATTTATATTCACAATATCCTTCAGAATCATAACCATATTTTTCGCGTAAATCTGGCAAAGTTATTATTTTTATTTTACCAGAATTAAAAAATTTTTCAATAATAAGATCGATAATATCGTCAATAATATATACATTATAAATACTGAAATTTCTTAATAAAAATATTTTATGAAGAATTGTACCGTCTTTTAAATGTATATTTTTATCCATTAAACTTGCGTTTAATGAATAAAGTTAAAAAGTTTTAAAATTGAAATTATTTTGAAAATCAAAACACTTAAACATTAAAACAAATATTTACAAAATAAGAATTAAATAATTTTAAATGGGACAAGATTTAAATAGAGAAGAATTATGCAAAGGAGAATGGGATGCTGATCTAGATAAATATCCAGAAAAAGAATATTTATTTGTTTCTAATGGTTATAATTGTAGTATTAGTAGAAATTGTAGGTGGAATTATTGTGGTTACGTGGATTTGCCGCCTAATCATCCAGATTTTTCCAAAACTTATCAAGATTTAGAAAAAATTATTAGCGTACACGGTGGTTTAACTTATGGAAATTGTGATGGAAGTTTCGGTTTTGATACATGCCATATGGGTGATTTATCACCAGTAGGTGTAACGTTAAAATCTAAATATCCTGAAATGATTTTGCATTTTCCTCCAACGACATATCATTACTGGACATTTGAAGAAGTTAAAACGGAGGTTGAAAATATGGCGAAACAGTTTAAATCTAGGGAGGGATAATTAATTTCGTTTATAACAGCGAAAATTTGTAAAAATAATTAAAAATTTTGAAAAATATTTTTTAACAAAATAAAATGTAGTAAATATAAAATAATAAAAGAAATAATAATTTTTTAAAAATATGTATTCAGATTATCCAAGAAGAGATTATAATTTACACAGTCCCGATAGACAGTTGGACATAAATAGAATTAACAACCAGCATATTACCTTGCCTCTCGCTATTCCTTATAGATTAGATGCCACAGATTATGCTTTTTTTAATTATTCTGATGATTTTCCCGTAGATATGTATGAAGTTATCGTTGAATCTGCCGACAATGCATCAGGTAATCCGAGAGATCGATTTAGAAGTATAGGCCCATTAAGTAGAAAAGTAGAATTACCGGGAGTATTTTTCTCTCGAGGATTCGGAAGTGCATCGAGTATTTTAGTATTACCAAAACAAGAGGGAATGCAAAAATTTATAGGAAATGTAAATAGAGGAGCTACATATTTTATCGACCGAAAAGCCCCAATTATTACAAAAGAGGGACATCGAGCTCTTGGCAGAACAGGTGGAATTTTTACATAAATGAAAAAATAAAAATTAAATATTTTTCAAATAAAATATTTTTCTGACGTTAAAACGTCAGAAAAATAAATGCAATTTAACAAAAATTCAAACTAAAGGTTTGAATTTTGTTGAACTCACGTTTAATGCAATATGATAAAAATAATTTTTTATAAAATAGGTAATTTTTCACAATAATTATTCATGTCCAATCTAAATGATTCTAATAATAATTTAGAAACAAATATAACGATATCTTTCATAAAAATATTATTTATTATTTGATATTTTTGTAAAATAATATTTTTTATACTTGGATCGATGTAAAACCAGCATATTTTAATATTAATAGGTATTTTATAAACATAATTATTAAAATGCATAAATTCATAGTTTGTGGCATCTATTTTACATTCGTTAATTATTTTATTTATTAGTTCGGCTGAATTTTGAAAAAGTATATAGGCATTTTCGCAATTGTGTTCCTCCATAAAAATCATTTGATATTCATCACTAAAATTCCATTCTATTGTAGCTATATTTTGAATATCACATCCTCCAGCATAATCACTAATTTCATTAAAATTTGTATCTAAAGCGACAAGAGAATAAAAACTACGATGCAAAATATTTTTTTTAGTGATTAATATCCCATTAAAATTATAGAAAAATTCTGAATATATTTTAATCATTTTAAAGAAAAATCAGATATTTCATATTTCTTTTAGAACGATTAAAATCATTTTTATTTATTTTTAAATATCCATATTTTTTTACTTTTCAAGAAAATTCAATGTATCTATCAATAATTTTTTGGTAAATATAGGCCTTTTTGTATTTATTTCAATTTGTTCATTAAAATAATTATATAATTTCTCAATATTAATCGATGTTTTATGTTCTTCTGACATTTTTTTATATCCGTAAGCAGAACCTAATAAACCTCCCGTAATAGCCATAATTGTATCGGTGTCACCTTTTATAAAATATTTAGCAATATAATCCATTCCCTCTTCGAAAGAATTAGTTTGTAAAAATGTTATAATTGCGACATATAAAGCGTGAACTACCCAACCTTTATTTACAGACACATTTATAATTTTACCTTCAACAGCGTTTTTTAGTGCTAATTTTACCGATTCTTCTTTACATTTTATTTTTAATTTGCTTCCAAAAATAACCCAATGACAAATTCTAAGATAAATTTCTGAACATTCTCTATTAACGTTATTGTTGTTCGTTAAAGTACAGTCTTTATTTGAAGCTTTTAAAATTAAATTTAGATCTTTTAAAATCAAAAGAGGATAACATCTCATTAAAGATCCATTACTTTCAACTGTTTTAGTCTCAAATTTTTCTTGTCTTTTTCGAAAATATTTAACCGTCGTAACGCCTTTCATTAATCGTCTTGTATTCTTGCCTAAAGGGGTTGCTTTTAAATTTGCCCAATCTAAATATTTTTTAATAGCATTATCTTCATCATATTTACCGCATTCTAAAATACTTTTTAATAGTTGAATAGACATTTCTGTGTCATCAGTTATTGAACAGGGTTCTATAATCATAGAATAATACTGAAATTGAACTTTAACAGGAATATCAGTTAAAATACCGGTATAAGGTATTTTAGGAGAGGCTCGAGAAAATTCAAAAGGGGCGCCGAGAGAATCGCCAATCGCTACACCGTGTAATCCTCCTAAAATTCTATCAAACATTTTAAAAATTAAGAGTAAATCTTAAAATTTATTTATTTTCAATAAAATTTTATCATTTTTATAAAGTTATAATTAAAAATATTAAATTTTAACTTTTTTTATTTTTATTAATATGCTATTTAAACCAGCTAAAACTGGTTCAGATTTGTCCACTAAAGTGGATATGTTTAATTCTGTACTATCTCAATGTATCGATGGTAATGGAAAGACGAGAGTATTAAATTTTAAAAATTTATCATTATTAGTATCTCCTCTCCCAGTATTAAATGTTCCGGAGGTAGAAATCACAAAAATTATATTTTTTAATATCAAAAAAATAGAAGAAATTTTAGCGTTTACAAGAGAGAATAATTTAGAAATTATAGAAATTAATGGAAAATTTGATGAAAATAAAACTGTAATTAGAGGATTAGCAGTTATTAGCATAGATAAACCTAAATCTATTATTTTTGGATATATACCCATGAAAACATTTTCGTTTAATAATTCTGAATTATCAAAAATTCTCCCTAAAGAATTACAAAATATTCCTATCGGTAGAAAATCCGATAAATATAACATGATTTTAGATGGAATCTCTGATTTGATTATAATGAAACAAAATTCAAAAATAGCGACGTATTTAAAAGAGATTTCAATCTATGAATGTGCGCAAAATCCAAAAAAATTTGGAAGAGAAAATTATATCATAGATAAAGATCATGTTTACGATATTGAAAATATTGATTTTGAAAATAAATTAGAATTTTCTCAAAATAATATTTTTTATAGAGATTCAAAAATTATAGTACCGGATTTAGACACGATAAAAAGGCTTGTATTATTTGTAAAAGTATCGTATTTAAATGATTATTCTCTATTTCGAAGATATAAACATAGAAAAATAATGAAAGGATCTTTATTTTATAATGATATTGATGATTTTATTTCAGAAAAAAATCAGTTAATATTTATAGATAGTAAATCTATAGAGCAATGGAAAGATAAAAAATTAAAAAATGTTTCAACTATCATTTATAAACCTCTCTCAGAAAATATAGAACCGTATTATTATAGAAATATTTTTATTAAAAGCGGAGAGATTATGATTATTCAAAATACTGAAAATGGTGATTATTTATCGGCTTTAGCAGCATCTCAAGTATGGGAAAAATCAAAAATAAATCCAGGTTATTATTTAAAAACAGATAGCATAGAATTACCTGAATCACCATCTTTTAAAGTTTATACCGTAACAGAAGGAATAACACACGAAAGTGACACAAAACCTACAGAAAAATCACCTTTATTAAATATTTTTGGTTATGAAGATGGAACTTATGCGGCTATTTTATTTTTAAAAAACGATAAAACAAAAAAAGTAAAAACTTAAAATAAATAATAAAAAAATATTTTTCACTTAAATAAGTGAAAAATTAATATATTTCAAATTTTTATATTTTTAATTAAATTTGAAATAATGTATTATTTATATTTGATGATATAGAATTGACAACGTCATCGTGTACACTTTCTATTGATCGATCTGCATCTATTATTGTCCATGATTTGTAATCATCGGATCGTATTTTTTGATAAGCTTTATACACTTTATTTTGAAATTCTTGTTTTTCGTAAATTTCATTTCCATAATCTCCTCTTTTTAAACAGTCTTCAACGTCTATATCAAAATAAATAATGATATGTGGTTCTGGTAAACCTTCATCAGGAATTTTACACCATTCATAATCTAATCCTTTTGCAATTGAATAAGCTATACCTGAATATGTGTATCTATCTAATATTACCGTCACTCCTTTATTTAAATTATCCAATATTTCTTTTGATTTTTCCCATCTATTAGCAGAAAATAATAGATGAATTGTTTGATCATTAATTTCGTTTACATTTTTCAAATATCCATTAATTAACTGTCCTACAGCGGTCGTTCTATCTGGAAATTTTATAATTTTATTTGGAATATATTTAAAATTTAATAATTCAGATAGCAACGCTATTTGAGTCGTTTTACCACATCTATCGATACCTTCAAATGCTATTAATAATCCTTTTTGACTATTCATTTAATTTTAATAAGAAATTTGTGTGAACTTTAATTAAAAAGCTTTTTATTTTTTCATTTTTTAAAAATTTTAATTTTTATTTTTTTAATTTTATTTTTACCATGATTTTGGTATATAAAAAAAATCCAAATCTGCACCAGTATGATGTTGAATTCCACTTAATTCTAACGGATATTCAACTGTGGCTACTGTATCATCTAAAGCATTTCCATATTTTGCTCCCAGATATATAGGTGTAAAAATATCAGAAATAGTACCCATAAAAATATCTGTAACTGGAAAATTAATTACAAAATCATCTAATATTCCGTCTCTATCTTTAATTTTTACACCTAAATGTATTCCATTTTGCCATTGTCCAAAATATAAAACAGATTTTCCAGACGGAATTTTCATATAATATTCAGTACCCGTCGATAAAAATAAAGTTCTCGGAGTTGTATTTACAATTCTTACCCTAGGTATTGCCGACCCTAACCCAGATTTTGTTATATCTCCAGATATAGAAATGTCATTTTGTGATTTATTCATACCGACATATAATCCTCTTATCGTTTTATCTAAAGGAATATCTAACATCGCTTCCCCAATGAGTTCATTTTTATAATATATTTTAATTTTTGAACCAGATCTAATATATTTAATCACTAAATCATAGGGAATTTTTCCACGAGTTTTTGGTAAAATATTTTTCGCAAGAAAATCACTAGTTTTACCCATGGAATTGGTAACTATAACGTCGATAGGAACTTTAAAATAATTGTAGACAAAAAATTCCATTTTTAAAATACAATATCCAAAATATTTATTGAAAGAAAAATAAATATTCATAAAAATATTTTTGGTAATTTATTTTTCATATTTTATTTATTAAAATTATATTTATTTTTCTCACATTTAAATGTGAGAAAAATATTTTTATGCGAAAAATAAAATATTTTTTTGTTAGTTCAATAAATTCCAACATAAACGATCGTAATTTGTTTCGATAATGGGTGGATAAAATATTTTTTTCATTTCATTTTCAAATTTTTTTATTTCGCTTTTGAAATCATTTCCTGATTTTACTGCTGCTTCGTCCATAATTTGCGCTACAATTTTTTTATTAGAAAAAAGTACGTTTTCTGATTTAAAAGAATATTTATCAAGTTTTGCGCGCAATAATCGTCCGTCAATTCTTATAAAAACTGATCCTGGATTTTCTACTTTGGAACCGATTTTAAATTTTCCAATATGTTGGTTAAATAAATCTATATAATAAAAAATTACATAATTCCTATTTTTAAATTTTTCAAGAGCCATAAATTCAATCTCTGTCATTATTTTTCTTTTAATTTCTGCATCTTTTCAAAGGCCAAAATGAATTTTGAAATGTTATCCGAATCCATAATAAAAACATAATTATTTTTTAGGAAAAATAATATTTTTTTTCATTTTTAAAAAAAATGAAAAAATAAAAATATAAAAAATAATAATTCTAAAAGAGTGGGATTTATGTCTAAAAAGGTAAAAAAACATATAGTAATTTCCACTAAAGTGAAATCGAATTTATCTCGGGTAAGTTATGAATTTGATGCAGACGTTATTTTTGAAATTTTTAAGTATTTAAAGCAGAGAGAAAAATTATCTATATCGTTAGTGTCTAAATCATGTAATAAAATATATAAATATATGGTCAGTGGAGTTAGTAAATTTCAAACAATTATTTTAAGATATAATCAGTATTTAGCTGTGTGTGCTATTGTACAATTATTAAAAACATCAAATAGATGTGTTTTTAACGCTCTTCCAGGCTATGGAAAAACTATAACGGCCATATTTCTTGCTTATAAAGTAATGCCTGATGAAAATTGTGGTATACCAGTTCCGAGTCACACTTTAAAAGTATGGATAGATGAATTTACTAGATTAAAATTATATGATGCAAATCCCGCAAAATCACAAGTATTAGTTCTTCATGGTAGTAGACCCGCTCATTATAAAAACTACAAAGGAGCGAAGAATTTCGATGAAATTTTTAAAGATCATCGAGTTTTTATAACTACTCCCGAAATTCTACGTAAATATGGAGGAACTGTTCCATTATTAATTGTTGATGAATCTCAGAGAATAGAAAAATTTACTGTGCACTGCGCCAGACAAAAAACTATTTTATTAACGGGTTCTTGTCCTAATTCTTTAGATGTTCAATTAGGAAATGTCGTTTATTCTGGATATATTAACAAAGAAATTCTACCTATTGTAAAATATAAATATAGAGTTATCGATGTTGATAGAACTTCAAAGGGAAATAGACGCGATCAAATTGAAGATATTAAATCAAACACAGAACAATATAAAAAATTTATTGTTCGCTCGATTAAAAACAATACTAAACCATGTATTATGGTTGATGGAGGGATAATTGGAAGAGAGATTACTACAATCATTAAAGATAATTTTCCAGATTATAAAATATTTGAATTAAAAGGTAGTTCAAGAGTCGTAGATCAGCATCAAAAATATGAAAAGAATTCTGTTTTAATTATTTCTATAACTAATTGCGAAGGATTAAATATATTTTTCAATAATTTAATTATATTAAAATCCGATACTATTTGTTCTACTAGATTAAACCAAGCGATTGCAAGATGTGTAAGACCTCCAAATCCTAATAAAAAAATAACGGTAACATTTATTACAAGTGGTAGATTGGGATTTTTAAAAACTCTCTATACCGTTTGTAATAGAGAGGCAGGATGGCCTTTTAAAATAGAAGAGAGTCCAGGCGTAGAATCATTATTTAAAAGCGACACTATAGCTAAATTAATAGGACATGAATTAGATTTTGATGATTTAATTAATTATGTTGATTTATGCATTATTTTTGATAATATAAAGGGTGAAAAAAGATATAAAGAAGTAATTGATTGGTGGAAAAATAATAGAACACCAGACACTAAATTATCAAAGACCATAATTAAAAAAATGTATTTATAATTATATTAAAAATTTTAAATATTTTTACACTAAATAAATAGTGTAAAAATGAAAAATAAATATTTTTTAAAGTTAAAAAAATAAGTTAGGTAAATGTATTCTATTATCGCAAAAAATAGAGAAAAAATGATAAATTTTTTGTTATTTAACCGTGTTACAACATGGCTAGTATATAGTAATACACGCAAAGCAAATTGTGATGTGTGCGGTAATAACGAAAACAGTGGAAAATCATTTTATATTGATTATGATATGAATAAAATACAAATACCTCATTATACTTATGATATTTGCGATGTTTGTGGTGATACGATTAATTTTATAAAAGAAAAATATCGCCAAGAATGTATCAAAAAATTTTTTCTTATAAAAGAGATTGTAAAATATCATATTAATTTAGATTCAAATACTTTATTTGGTTTATATATTGACATTTATAAACAGGCATTAATCGACTCAGTTGAACCTAATTTTATAAAATTATAAAAAATAACAAATTCAAATTTTAATTATTTTTTTAAAATATTAAACATTAGTCCAACAAAATTCAAACTAAAAGCCTGAATTTTGTTGAACTAAGGCAATTTCGTCGTATTTTTTATTTTCTACAATTTAAAAAATTAATAAACACTTTTAAGTGCCCAAAATGGATATTATCGACATGGATCAATTTTTTGCGTCAAACGACAACAATATAATTCCATTTACCCAAACGTGGGATAATAACATGCAATCTTTATCAAATATTAATCCGACAAAGAAAAGGGATAGGTCCTCTTTAAGATTAAAACAAAAAGAATCCAAAAAAATTAAAACTCAAGAAATTTCGCATGTCGAATACTTGCAAAATACGATTAGTTATCAACAATGCGTAATTAATGACTTATATAAACATAAAGAAGAGAATAATAATCTTCGTGAATTATTGAAAATTTCTCAAAATAATGAATTAATATTACAATCAAAATCTGATGAGATAACTATGAAATATATCGAAGAAAATAATAAGATTTATGAATCGTTAAAAATATCGCAATCAGAGACTATGAAATATATCGAAGAAAATAATAAACTTAACGAATTATTAAAAATTTCTCAAAATAATGAATTTGTTGTACAGTCAAAATTAAGTGAGATTACTGAAGAGAATAATAAAGTTCATGAATTATTAAAAACATCACAGTTAAAATTAAACGAAATAATTGAGGAAAATAATAAACTTAATGAATTACTAAAAAATTCTCAAAATAACGAGAATAAAATCGTTATATCCAAGAAATATGAATGTGAATTGGATATAATATATACATGGAATATATTAAAAGAACAATCATCTAAATGCATGGAAATATATGGATTTTCATCTGGTCAAATTTCAACACTTTATGAATATATTATAGCGATAATTAATACTAAAAATATCTGCAAAAAAGGATGCAAACCTAAATATTCTCATGAAACAAAATTTTTGGTAATATTATATTTTTTGGTGCATAATACCACACTTAAACATATAGCTAATAAATTTCAAATAGGCTCAACCACAATACAAGAAATTATAACGACAACAATTCACCAGTGTTCATCTGAATTATTCAACAAATCAAATGAAAACGACAATAAATGTAATCTCATTTATCAAAGTTATATTATTCCTGTTAATAATTTTTCTGATAATGATGTAATATCTAAGTGCGTTATTAATGGAGAAAAAACTTATGGTATCTATATTCACTGTATTCATAATTCTAAGAGCGGAAAAATTATTTATTTTGACATAAATAATAAAAAAGATGTTGATACAAAATGGTTAAAAAAATATAAAGTACAATCTAACTCACGTACTACAAAATTTATTACGACATTCGAAACGAGAATGAAAAATAAATTTTCCATAATGTCATCAAAATATCGCGGTGATTTATCAGAATTGCACGGTATTATTCAATTTGTTATTGCGTTAACAAATATGGATTTGGAATTTAATAATGAAATTTGAAAAATGTTAAATTTTATTATTTGCACTTTTCTTTTAAAAATATATTTCTGAAAAGAAAATAAAATTTATAAAGAAAATGAATTTCACAAATAAAGTATTAATAATTACAACAAATTCCCCTAGAATATACAGTACAACAGGTCATAAACGAATAATTTTATATTGCGAAAAATGTGACAAATGTAAAATGATGTTTGAATCAGATGCAAAAACTGTAAATGATATTTTATGTAAAATTCATAATAATAAAATGATTGAATTTGTTGAAAAATAAAATAAATTTAAATCTTTTTAATTTAGTAGTTATTTTTTCTGATTAAAAATCAGAAAAAATATTATTTTACAAAAATTTATTTTTTAATATATTCTGTTTTGTGATTTATTATAATCTAATTTTGCAGATAAACTCCCTACTGGGTGAGGACCTGCCCATTGATGTTCCAAAACATAAGAATCTAAAGGATAGACTCCGCTTGGATTAATGCATCCTTGTTGTCTTTGTGACCAATCGCCATGTAATCCTGGTCTTTTTCCTGGATAAATAGAATGTTCATCTCTAAATGGGTAATAGCCATTTAATCCTAAATTATGGTATCTAGATTGGTATGGTAAAAGATATGGGTAAGGAAATTCACCAAACATCGGTTCATAAGGATTGTGATAGATTTTTGGTGGTAAATAATATTCTTCTTCCATAAGTTCAAACTTTTACTTTTATATTATCTTTTTAAAATAAAAAGTTTTAACTTTTGTTTGATTTTTTTGGTTACAAAAAAATTTAAAAACCTAAAAAAGGATCGATTGTATCTTGTCCTTTTTTTCCTCTTTTTCTTTTTTGTGGTTGCGAATAAAAATCATCATTATTTTCTTCATTTCCTGTATTTTTTTGTAGTTTTTCAAATTCGTTATAAAAATTTATCGGATCTGGAATTCCCACTTCGCGAAATAGATTTATCGCTAATTTTTTACGTTCAGATTTTGGTTTGGCTTTTGCTCTTTGAGTATTTTTTGGAGCGCATTTTTCTATAGTAATATTTCCTACTTTTTGTATATTATGAGATTTCATATACTGATATAGACCATTCATCGCTTTTACTTTTTGCGTTCTCAAACTTTTTGTATGTATATTTATACGTTTAAGTTCGGCATCTATACTATTTATTTCATCTAAATAAGAACGTTCGTTCATGTTTTATTATCTTTTCTCAAAAAAGGGAAATAAAATGTATATTTTATTTTTTTATAATTTTATTTAAATTCATTTATTTTTGAGATTTTTATTCTAAAAAATATTTTTATTAAATTACATTTTTTTTTCAAACTTTTAGTTTGAAAAAATTATTTTTTGTAATTTTATTTTATTGAAAAATAAAAAACCTCAAAATAAATGTAATTTAATAAAAGTGAAAAAATAAATTAAAATATTTATTAAAATAGTTGGCATTCAAAAAGATTTTTTATCTTTTATTCACACTATTTTAGTATGAGCCAAAAAAAGAAAAAATCGAAGGGATCTGAAAAATCCGTCACAAAAAAACACTTAAAAAAAGAAATAGAACCTGAAAAAGAAATTATTGAAAAGAAACATTTGAAAATTTCTGCTAAAGAACCTGAAAAAGAAATTATCAAAATACCTGAAAAAAGATTTGAATATAAGGGAAAATACTATAAAGTTGGTAGTATTATTCCCATTAGTTCCGATCTTAAATTTCAAAAAGTTAGAACAGGCCCCTCACGTAAAAGAAACGCATTGTTATACAAAATTCCTGGCGCTATAGATATAGAGGCAGAAGAAAAATATGAAAAAGAAGAGGAAATTGCTGAAGAATATGTTGAAGAAGAATCAGGGGAAGAAGAGATTAAAGAAAAATCTCAAAAAAAGAAGAAAAAGTCAAAAAAAGATGACGAAGAATCAGGCGAAGAGAGAGAAATTGCAAGCGAAGAATCCGAAATTGAAAGCGAAGAAGAGAGCATAGATGAACCTGAAAATATAGGAAAAGGAGAGGATATTGTGGATTTTGAGGAAGTATCGGTCCCTCTTTTTACTGGAAGATTAGCAAAGAGTATGGGGTTTGAAGATAAAAAAATAATTCTTAAACCCAAAACTACCCCAAATCCTCAAATAAATAGAGTTTTAAAATACGAAGATTATGATCTATATATAGTTATTGAAGATAAAGATGGAAATTTGAAGTTAAGACCCTATGTTTCAACGGATATTAAAAAAGTAAGGATATTGGATGGTGATTTTTTACCACCCCAATTTTCTCAAGATTATACACCAAGTAAATCGACGTTTACGAGAGAACCTGGACGAAAATATGTTCAAATAAAATTTGACGAAAATGCAGAACATTATTTAGATTTACCAGTTAAAGAATCGACAAGAGATGATATTGCAAAAATGTTATTTCATAAATTAGCGGATATTATTCCCAATATTTATGATGTAGAAGACGAAACTATTGATCGCCTTTCGGAACTTAACAAAAAAGTTAATTGGAATATACTTAAATATTCTATTAAAAAATGGAAAGATGATGATGCTTGGAAAAAAGAGAAAGATTTATTCTTTGAACGAGAATTTGAAAAATGGTTCCAAGAAAAAAAATATAAAGAATATTCTGCAGAATCTCCTTATTTCAGTGATAAAAAATTAAAGGCTAAATGGATTGAAAAAAAATTAGAAAATATAAAATCTACAGAAAAAGATTACAAAGAATTCGAAAAAGAAAATGACATTTCAAAAATAGAAAAAGATTTTATTACTTTTAGATATAAATGGACAGAAGCGCGTAAAAATGCTGACTTATATGAAAAAGAAAGAGATTCATTAAATATACTTAAATATTCAATTAAAAAGTGGGAAAAAGATAGTACTTGGAAAAAAGAGAGGGATTTATTCTTTAAAAAAGAATTCGAAAAATGGTTTCAACAAAAAAATTACGCAAAGTATCTTGCAAAAGCTCCTGATTTTAGTGAAAAAGCGGTTATAGAACACGACAAAATGCTTAATTCGAATCTCGTGATTGAAGGATTATTGGAAACATTTGGTGACGATATATTTAACGAAAATGGCAGCTATTTATTACAAAAAATGGAAGATAAAATGAAATCAAAAATATTTATCCCATCTTATATCGATGTTATAATTCAAAAAGAATTATTAAAAATTGGAGACGAGCATCTTTCTAAATTTTCTGGAACATCTCTAGCAATGGAGGTTGCAAATATTATTTCAAACTTTTTCAAATATTATAAACAGCCATCTATTCAACAAATTAGTGATAGATTAAAAAGTGAATGGATCGATAAAAAATTAAAAAAAATAGAATCTACAGAAAAAGATCACAAAAGATTCGAAAAAGAAAATGGTTCAAGAATAGAAAAAGATTTTATTGATTTTAAAAATAAATGGATTACAGCGCGCAAAAATGCAGATTTATACAAAAAAGAAAGAGATTTATTAAGTGAGGCACGACATAAAAGAGGAATTGAGCAGAGTAAAATAACAATAAAAACTGAAAATGGAAAACATTTGACTGATAGGGGTATTCGTTTAGCTAACGAAGTTATTGAATTAGAATTAAAAATATATGTTGAGCACGGACAGACGGAAAATAGTGGAACAAATATGACCTATTTACAAAATATACTTAATATTTTAATGTTTTTGGATAAAGAGGACGGTGTTGGAAAATATGCGAATTACTTTAGAGCAAAGATTGCAAATAATTTTTATAAAGTTAGCGAACTTAATAGCTTAACTTACCTTCAAATGTTTCCAGAATTTTTTGTAAATAGTAAACTCACAAAAGAAGAGTATAATGCAGGATTAAAAAGATTAGAAAAAGAGATTTTAGATAGAATTATTGCCTATATCAATTTATGGATGTTAAATAAAGTTGAAAAGAAAGAGATTGTTTTATTTACAAAAGAAAAATTTCAATGGGAAAATTATATTACAAAAATAAGTCAATCATGTGGAGGATTTAGAATAAAAGGAGGAAAAAATACCTTGTATAAAGGGGTTGAAACTTCGGAAAATTATGATTGTAATTTGATTGATGAAAATAATTTTGTTTGTGCCGCTAAAGTAGAAGAGATTCCCGATGATGATTTAATAATTAGCTATGATAAAAGTCAAGATAAATTTATTTGTTTTTCGTTAACAGATGTTTTATATGCGTTAAAAGAACAAGATAAAACTAAAAAAACACCTATAAATTATATAACTATGAAAGAATATGACGAAGATTTTCTTAAAAGAATGAGAGTTAGATATTTGGATCTATTAAGAGAGGATTTTCCAGAGAGAATCATTACCTTTAATTCTACTTTTAATGAGCTATTATTCGGTGAAAAAGATGAAGAGATCGAAATTCCTACAAAAGAAAAGAAAATAAAAAAGAGTAGTAAAAGTATTAAAAAATCAGTTAAGAAAAGCACTAAAAAAACAGCTTTAAGCAAGGCATTAGAATCGGAATGGTACTAAAAAAATTGTAAAATTAATGTGTAATTTTTATTTATTAATAAATAAAAATTTGAATTTATTTTTGAAATACTTATAATTTTCCTAATGTAATAATTTTTTTACTATTTGGTTTTACGCCATAAAATTTAATAATTGGCCCTTTAAGAATATCATAAGCCGATCTTAAATCGCTTAATTTGTTTAAGATAGGAGAATATGGTTCATCTTTTTTAACGTAATTATTAGTAAGAACATCAAAAAAATTTGTTTTATCTTTCCATTTTTTTTCTTGATCGCACATGAACATAATACTATCGCTAATCAACGGACCAAGTTTCTTTTTTGACCATTTTTCATCAATTATATCCATGTATCCCGTAATAAAAAATAAACTATCATACGAAGGATAAAATTTATTAGGTTTTCTGTCGATGTCTTCCGTTTTTTCTAACATATCAAGAAGCCCTTCTTCTCCATCAAATAAATTTAAATCTCCTACTATGGGATCACTAAATTTTATGGCTAAACCAAAATCGCCAATTTTAATAATTAAAGGTATCGCTGGAAAATAAATATCTTTATCATCTATTTTATAATGATAATACTCGGCATTTTCTAAAAATTCTCCGTTAAATTGAGTTTTGGACGAAACAATTTCTGCAAATATATTCTCAATATGGAGATCATTATGAGATATTTGGAGAGTTTTTTGATAACACGCAATGGCAAATAAAACTTGAATAAATATGGCATCAATTATCGTAAAATTTGTTATACATTTTCTATATTTTTTTAAAGTTCCACTAACCCTGTCCATAAAAATATATTGATAAAATTTATTTTCTTCTTCTGATTCATTTGCAGAACAGATAAAAGATGAATATGTATTTAAAAAATTAATACATTTTCCTTCTCTAAATAATTGGCCTATATATGAGCCTATTACAAATTCTGAAAAAGGATCTCTACATAAATAAGATCCTTTTTTAACAACTACCCTTTTTTTAGATTTTGGAATAGATTCAAATTTTTCATCTTCCTTTAATAAACATGGAGATGGTGGAATAACAAATTCAAATTTTTCGTCTATATTATTTTCATAAGCTTTAATAGCTTTTTCCGTTTGAAATGGCTTTAATTCTTCCCAAGAAAATTCATAATTAGCGTATAATTCTGCTCTATCTAAAAGATCTGATGGTTTAGTGTTATATATTTTTAAATTTAGTTCTCCTTTTTTTACAACATAATCTCTTTCTGAATGTCCAGGAATAGTTATAGAAAAAACTGTCCCATATTCGCCTTTTCCTAAAACATCTCCTAATTTAATTTTCGATCCTATTAAAGGGCATTTTTCACTTGGATATCCTAAATATTTAATAATAGGTTCATGATTTTTAATAACTTTTAAAATTTCTTTATGACCTTCAAATATTATGTTGACATTTTCGGCCATTTAAAAAATATTTTTATTATATTATCTGCAAAAATAAAAATTACAAAAAAAATGAATTAACATTTTTTTATTCTTATTTTTTTTAAGTAAATATGCAATCTGATAAATTAATTCCTTGCAAATATGCTGAAAATGAGAGGCGTGAAATAGCAAATAAAGAACAATTTGTGAAAGAAAAATGTCCCAGATCAAATGCCTATCATAGATTTAATGGATATATGAATCATCATACTAATATAAATGGGCCTGCAATGGTAACATGCAATCGATGTAAAATCGAAAAAGAATTTGATTTGCAAAATATTGTAATAACTATTAGAAAAGTAACAAATAAAGTAAAAAATATAGTAATTTCTTTCGAACCTAATTCGCGTTTTTACGTAGATAATTATTTTTGTATAACCATTAAACCGAGTAATTTTTTATTTATAACTAGAACAGATGATAATTATTTAAGCAATGTTAGAGATGAAATTCTCACAAAATATATAAGAGAACGCGTTATTAAAAAAATAAAAAACAAAGAATATACATTAAAATATAACATCGCATTTATTGAAATTTGGCAAATTTTGCATAAAAAATGGAATCTTTTACCAGAGATTATTATCTTAATTTATAAATTTTTATTTTGTTAAATTTTATCTAAAAAAATGAGATTATTTTTTGAAATAAATAAAATTATATCCGATTAACATGGAAAATCTACCAGAATATCAAGATCCCGCTGCACCTGTTTCACCGTGTCCTCATTGTCAAGAGTCAAAAGTTTTTTGTTATGTCTGGCCATCACATTCAATTGACGAATCTATCCGCATTTTATATCTATGCGGTACTTGCGGAATTATGAGAATTTTTTAGCTTTATAAAAAATTTTAAATTACATTTATTTTTACTCTTTTTGAAGAGAGTAAAAATATTATTTTTTAACAAAAATTATTGCGAAGACGGAAACTTTTGTTCTTTAGAATTTTCATATTTTTTTGCCAAATAATTTGTTCCTATTTTTTTATTTTTTATATCATGTTCTACCCCTAAAATTTCTATAGTTGCTCCTTTATCCAGATACCATTTTTCACATTCTATATAATGATTTTCAAATGTTTTATAATTGTCTACTAAATGATATATAATATTATCTGTGGTACGAATTCTACCCTCGTATTGTCTAACATCCTGTGTATCTGACGCTATAATAGCCATTGTTAAATTTGGGTCATTAAGTCCTGCGCCTCCCTTTTTAAATCCTGCAACTATTACTCTTATATTTTCTTCCTCTTTGGGTTTTGTTTTATTTTGTATTAATAGCGCTGCTTTTTCTCCTCTTTCTATTAATAAATTGTATATTCCTATTGATAAACAATTTCTATTGCATAAAATTATTATTTTTTCATTAGGGTGTTTAGCAACAATATTAGCAATTAATTCCCATCTTTCAGCATTTTCTTCAATACTTTTAATTACTGAATTCCAGTTTACTGTAACTCTGCCTCTAACCGTTGTATATTCAATGTCTGGTTTAAATTTTGTTTGATATTTATATACGGTAAAATTTTTAATCTCTTTACGGATAATAAAATCAGAGGGCGAACCAAAATATAATTTAAAAATTGAATGTAATCCATCTGATCTATCGGGAGTTGCGCTTAAACCTATGAGATATTTTGGTTGAAATTTAAATAAAGATTTTGTAAAAGCTGTAATAGTGGCTATATGCGCCTCATCTATTATAACTGTTCCTATATTTTCAAAATCCTCTTTATCCATTTTTGACGCTTTATTTATACCTACAATATACACATCTGCGGTTGGATTTAATTTAGCATTTTTACCTTTTAAATATTGAATTTTAACAGTATTATCGGTAAATGAAATATATTCTTCTCCCCATTGTTCTCTAACGATTTTTAAATGAGACATTATTAGTGTTTTTAATCCTAAAACTAAACTAAAATATATTCCCATTCCCATTTTACCATAACCTGTAAAACACGCTATAAAAACTGTATTATTAATTTTTAATCTTTCTAAAGCTAATTTTGCAACCACATCTTGATCTCTTTTTCTTTTCTTAGGATCTGTGTCGATAGTGAATAGCTCTTTTACAAATTTTGCTCCCTCATTCATTTTTGGATATTTTTTTTCTGTAAAATTATTTATTTTTAATTTTTCTATATATTTTTTCCTCATTCCCAAAGGGAGATATAATTTATTTTCTTCGCTATCAGCCAAAAAACAATCATAACGAGGAGGATTAGGTTCATATTGCGTCTTTGACCCTTTTATAGTAAAAGTTTTTAATACATCCGTTCTCTCTTCTTTAGAGAGAGAACTAAGCTCTAATTCGAATGACATTTATAATAATTTTGTTTTTGTATAAATAATTTTTATTTGTTAAAAAATTTATTCATTTTTTGTTTCATAGAAAAAATATTTTATATTAAATTACATTTATTTTTCGGATTTTTAAATCCGAAAAATATTTTATTAATATTTTTATTTTCAAAAAATGAAAAATAATTTTTTAAAGAATGAATTTATTCTTTAAAAAATGGGAATAACAGAATCTATTCCAATAAATAATTCAACATGGAAATGTCCCGAATGTTTTAACGATAATAATATAGATAAAAGTAAATGTTTCAAGTGTAATTGTTTTAGATCAAAAAGTAAATCTCTGAATCTTTTAAAGGGAGACTGGCAATGTAAATGCGGAGAAATAAATTTTAGAGAAAGAGAGATATGTAGAAAATGTAACGAAAATAAAAGAATATTATCTGAATTATGGTGTTATGAAACGGTAAATATTAACGCAAAAACTATAACTTTATTTTACGAAGATTATAATTGTAATGCAGATTATCTTAAAAGAATAATAGGAAATAAAACTGTTGAAGAATGTGTAGAATATATTTTTAATAAAATGTCGCCTGAATATACAGAATATACTTTAATATTTGACGGGTTTAAGCTAGATGATGATATAGATTCAAAAGACCATAAATTGGTAAGCTTATTAATTAATAAATTTCATGAAAAAATAGAATTTAAAAATTGTTATAATAAAAGTTCGTTGATTAATAAAGTTTAAATTTTAAATTTTTTGCTAAAGCAAAAAATCAAAACTAAAAAGTTTAAATATTATTTTTCATACAATTTAATGCATTTTTAACAGATTCTCTAATAGGCAAAACATCTGGAAATAATCCTTCTAATTTTGTAGTTGTTAATAAATTATTCGATCTTCCTCCCAATAAAATTTTTGATTGTTCCTCTTTTGTAAAATTTTTCCAAGTAAAATTCGGATTGACAATCTCTTTATATAATGTTAATATTTCATCGTGGCTAATTAAGCCGGGATTTGTCAAATTTATAGTTCCAACAATTTTATTTCTAGCCATAATTATCATTTTAGGTAATAATTCATCTAAATTAGTCATTGAATTTGGAATTGAGCAGATTTTTTCATATTTTGTAATCTTTGTAATAAAATTTTTTGGATGGACTTTACCTACTATAGGCATTCTTATTCTAACATTTAATGTACAATCATTAAATAAAACGTGCATTAATCTATCTGTAAAACCTTTTGTAGTCGAATAACTCGAGCCAAAAAAATCTGGTTTTGATTCTTCATCGTAACCATCGTACCCGTCAAATATACATCCAGTTCCTAAATATGTAAAATGGATATTATATTTTTTAGCTATTGTAGCTAAAATTATAGCACTAAATAAATTATCTCTAATGTTTTCATTTAATTTTCCAGGTTGTTCTAGATAATCTATCGTATTATAACCGGGACCAGATGTTCTACCTATTAAAGAAATTATTCTATCGGGATTCGTATTTAAAATTTCTTGTTCAACGTCGTTTTCATTATCACATCTCGCTTTTCCATGAATTATTTGTTCATGGCTTAATAATTTGCATACTTGTTGGCCTATCCAACCCTTTGACCCGTAAATTAGCCATTTTAACTTCTCAACTTGATTGATTTGAATCATTTTTATTAACATTTTTCACATTTTTTAATGTGAAAAATGAATTTAATTCAATAAAAAATAATAATTAACAAAAAAATTAAAATTAAAATAGTTTCTAATTTCGGAAATTTTATTAAATTTTTTTTTCTACACTGGCATTAAAATCTAATCCCATTATTTTTCCTTCAACTTTGAAAGTTAGTTTTGCAAAAGATTCAGAAAAAAATTTATCTATGATTTGTTCTTGAATTGAGAGAGCTACTGGAGGTTTTTCATCGTTTTTTATTTCAGAGTTTTCACATTTCATATATTTTTTAATAGTTTCTTTATTTTCTTTTAATTTATCGTCAATTCTATCTAATCTTTCAGCGAATTCTTTAATTGGAGAATTATTTTCTACAATCGGGTCAAATGCTCCCGTTGGGCCTGTAAAGCCTACATTACAACTCTCAATTTTAGTTTCCTGTTTATTTTCTATGATATTTGAAGAAATCGTTCTTACATTTTCTTGTTCAACCACCAGATTCAAAAGATGAATTTCTTTGTTATCAATATGTTTTAAAAATAAATTTGCATGAAAAATTCCGTTAAATACATCGTTGATTGTATAGTTTAATAACGTATTTTCGCGTATACAAAAATTCAAATATATACTAAGAGGTATGAAACATCTCCATTTTTTATCGTTGTTATATTCTACATTAACAGTAACGATATCATTATTAACTTGACAAAAAACGTCATATTTTTTCTCTTTTTTAAAATCAAAAACACAAAATTTATTCATGTTTGTTTCTATAGGAGAGTCACAGATTTCTTGTTTGATGATCGGATTTACAAAATAAATGTGCCCGTTATTAAAATGTTTTAGACACAATTTTCCGTCTCCAAATTCCTCGATAGTATAATTTAATAACGTATTCTCGCAAATACATAAATCAGTAAATTTTCTGAGAGGTAGTACGCACTTCCAT
>Ga0070731_10000736_pt1 | contig 39609 bp, 33 predicted proteins | sample Coa_R1_2_FD_66448 | JGI IMG/M metagenome (GOLD analysis project Ga0070731, IMG submission 66448) | Surface soil microbial communities from Centralia Pennsylvania, which are recovering from an underground coalmine fire - Coalmine... | ecosystem: Environmental > Terrestrial > Soil > Unclassified ...
TCCGGAAGGGGAATGTCGTTATCGGTCGCTCGGCCGATGAACGCGCGGTCCTTTTGAAGCACGTGCTCGGCGGGCGCGGCGTTCTTTGCCGTCGAGAGCGTCACGGAGAACTTGTAGGAGCTCACGCGGGGAATCCCTTGCCCGACCCGGGCAATTCATCGAGGAGCTCGGTGCAGATTTCGAAAATCTCGCGGTCCCGCTCTGACTTGGAGAAGAGCTCGATCCGGACCCGGTCCTCCAGGACCGCGAGCTCCGTCATCACCTGGTCCATCAGGGACTCGGGCTTGTCCGCGGGGCAGTCCGCATGCCCGGTCGAGAAGCTGAACCCCGGAATCCCGGTGACGAGCTTGAAGCCGAAGAGCAGCAGGTCCGACCAGAGCCGCGGCGGCAGGGCGCGGGGCCGCTCGTCCCGGTCCTCCTGGAGATGCAAGATGGCGGGGGAGGCGAAGATCTCCTTCTCCCGTTCGACGATGGGCATGAGCTCGCCGGCCACGCGCGCGGCGGCGGGCGATTTCTTGCCCTCGAGCCAGAGCGCCAGTTTCTTGAGGACGCGGTGGATCCCGTCGTCCACTCCGAGCAGATCGTTGCCGTCGTTCACCAGCATCGTGCGGAAGAACAGCATTCCGAGTCCGTAGAGATCCGAGGGAACCTGAAAGCGGGGAAAGAAGGCGACCCCGGCATCGAAGTCGCCCGGCTTCTTCGATGGGTCCAACCCCACGGCGGCATCCAGGAGGGCGGTGAAGCGGACCCCGCGTTCCTCGGCTCCGTCGACGACGCCCCAGAGCGTCATCCCCTCCAGAGGCCCCCCCGCCGACGCCGGCGCGAGCCGCAGGGCGTCGCCGGCCTGGACGTTGTCCAGTCGAGCCCGTTCGGAGGAGGCGCTGCCCTCGATTTTCACCCGGGAGCCGTCCGCCCGGATCGAGCGGATCGTCACGCGAAGCGATTCCTCGCGACCAAATTCCGCCTTTCGGACGAACGGCGAGACGAAGATGCGGTCGGCGTCGGGGGCCGGGATCAGCAGCGGGGGGAGCGCGCCCTCGGGAGCGCCGTCGGTGGCGAAACGATGCGGGCCGGCGATCCCGATCAGCCGGGCCCGGAAGGTCCAGCGGGCCGGAAGATTGGTGCTGCCGGGGACGATATCGACCATCACCTGACTCGGGCTGACGTCCAGATGCGGTTCCCGGCACCGGGCGTGATAGGCCCGGAGTCCGTGACAGAGCTGGCTGAAGAGGTTCATCTTCAGATGAAGCACCTCCAGCGCGAAGCGCCCCGACGTATCCCCCCGGTAGATCCACTGGATCGGGGAGCTGAAGACGTCGTCGACCTCCGACAGGACCGGATCGCGCCCCGGCGCGGCGGTTTTCCGGATCCGGTCCCTCATCGCCTCCCACGAGGCGCCTCCGAGGAGGTCGCACATCTCGTCGTAGTGCAGCTCCATGACCTCGAGCGGGAGGAGATGGAAATCATAGTAGGAGACCGGCACGAGTCGCGACTCGGCGGGAATCGGCTTTCCCGGCGAGCCATCCGCCGGATAGCACTCCGCGCGATGAAGGCAGGCGGCGCATGGAAAGGCGATCGACAGTCTCGCCTGTTCGTCCACGCTGAGGCCGTTGACGATGGCGCCGAAATCCCGATAGAGTTCGCCGCGTCGGCGGACCTCCGCATCCCCCTTGGGCTTGTCGTCCGACGACGCGGCGGCGGTGTAGAACGTCTTGCGCCCGGGCTTCGCCGCGCAGGCGGAACAGTAGAGATAGCGCTGCACCGTGCGGGAGTATTCCGCCAGGCCGTGGTCGCGCAGGAGCGCGTCGTCCCGGCAATCCCTCAGCGGTCCCTTGCAGCGCGGGCAGAGCGGATGAAAGTATGCGCGGATCTTCTTGCAGAACGTCACCGGGGGATTGCGGAAGAGCTCCTCGCCGAGATCGACCAGGGGGACCACTTCGGCCCCCGCGCAGCGGATCAGGTTTTCCCGCTCTCGGCGCCACATATCCTCGATCAGGGGATTCGTCAGGGTTTCCTTCGCCGCGCCCGAAGCGGGCGGCCGGTAGAGACTGCGCTGCAGCTTCACCGCGACCGGATGCAGCGTGTGGTCGGCACCGGAGGCCACGCGGCCCAATAGGACGCGCGTGAACCGGCTGGAATCGTTCAGGGGAACGAAGGGGTCGTCGCGGGTTTCGAGGGAGTCGTCCTTCGTGGCCAACTCGAGTTCAAATCGAAGATTCCCTCCCGCCGAGCCCAGGAGGGGAATGTCGACAGAATCTCCGGGAGGTTTTCCCTGGTTCATGATCGGCCGGGCAGCAATCTTACCTCTGGTCCAGTGTCGGTGTCAAACGATCCTCCCCGAACTTGGCGTTTAAGCCTGCCATCGCCTTCCTTTTGCTTGACTTCGCCTCCCCCTCGCGGTGGAGTGGTGGCCGGTTGCCCGTCGGAGACAAGCCCATGGAATCATCCGACCCCTCCTTTCACCTGATCGTCCTTTCGGACCTAACTCCGGGAGCGGTCGGGTCGGCCCGAGCCCGGGTGGTTGACAAGGACTCGCTCGATGAGCTGATCCGCGGTCTCGGGCCGTCTCTCGAAGTCCCCGGAGGTGGCGCCCGCGCGGTGCTGACCTTTCAGGAGTTCAAGGACTTCCGGCCCGATCGCCTCGCGGCTCGCGTCCCCGCGATCGCGAGTCTCCTCGATTTCAAGAAGGACGTCCTGGATCTCGCGGCGGGGAACGGATCCGTCGACGGGGTCCGTGCGGCGCTTGGAAAGCTGGGGGCCTATCCCCAGCTGGCCCGAGCCCTGGAAGCGGCGCTCGCCCCGGCTCCGAAGGCCCCGGCTCCCCCGCCTTCGGCGCCGAGGCCCGCAGGGCCCGTGCCGGCCGGTGGAATATTCGATCTTGTCGACGCCGAGGCCGGCGCGCCTTCCGGCGATCCATCGCCCGCCCAGGTCGAAAAGGCCGCGGCCCAACTGATCGACGCCGTGCTGGGCTCCGGGGGGTCCGAGACGAAGCCCATCCCGGGCGCGCTGCGCAAGGTCGCCTCCCAGGCCGAAACCGCCGTTGCTCCCCTGCTGCGCGCGGTGCTCCACGATCCGCACTTCCAGGAGCTCGAAAGCGCCTGGCGCGGGCTCCGGCTCCTGGTCCGGTCCATCGACTTTCGTGCGGGCTGCCGCCTTCACGTGATTGCCTCGCCGCAACAGGATGTCCTGCGGTCGGCGCGCGAGGTGGCGTTTCCCCTGGCGGACGATCTCCGCAGCCAGGGCAAGACGGCCTGCCTGCTGCTCGACTACTCGTTCGACGGATCCGAGAACGAGCTGCGGGCGCTGGCGGAGGACGCGTCCGTCCGCTCGCTCCCGCTGATCGCGTCGGCCGGCCTGGAAGTGGCCCTACGCGAAATCGCGGCGGGCCTGGGCGACGCGTCCCAGGCGCCCTGGGTGCAGCTGCGTTCCGCGCCCTGCGCCCGGTGGCTCGCCCTGGCCACCAACCGGTTCCTCCATCGCTCCCTCTATGGAGCCGGCGGAGAGCCCACCCGGGACCTCGCCTTTGAGGAAGCCGAGGGCGCGGAAACGCCGATGCCTTGGTGCCGGCCGGGCTGGCTGCTCGCCGCGTTCATCGCGTCCAGTGTTGCCAAGACGGGCTGGGGGACCGACTTCTCCGGCCGGGATGCGGCCTCCTCCCTGGAACCGCTTCCCCTCCGGCCGGGAGAGGGCGAGACGACGCCCCTGGAAGTCGACCTGAACGACGCCGCCGTCCACGCGCTCGGGGATGCCGGACTGCTCCCGATCGCCTGCCGGCGCGGCCACGACCATCCGTTCGCGGGGGGAACGTCGACCGTGTACAAGACGGGAAAGGACGAGCCGAGCACGACGCTCCGCTACGCGCTCTTCGCCGCGCCGGTCGCCGCCGCCATGGAATCCCTGCTCGCCCACCTGGACGTGACCCGGAGCATCGAGGAAATCGCCCGAACGATCGGCGCGGCGCTGCAGCTGATGGGGATGACGGCCGGTGGGGCGGTCTACGCCGCCAGGGCCGTCCCGTCCTCCGACGGGAGGCCCGCCGTTGCCGTCCGCGTCCACCCCGAGGGCGGGGTGCTGCGCGGACTGCCGGACCTCGCCTTCGAGGTTCCGATCACGCTTCATTGAGGACAGGAGACTCCGAATGAATCTGAAGGGATGGAGAATCGTCGTCGTCGCCGATCTCGGCCTCGCGTCGAAGGACCCCATCCGCGTGCCCGCCGGGGACGGCGATGCGATTCTGTCGGCCCTCCGCCCGTCCGCCGACGTCAACGGCTCGAGGCTCGACTTCGCGACGGAGATGGCCTTCTCGCCCTCCGCGCTCGGCCCCACCCCTGATGCGGCGCTCCATCACCCCGCGTTCCAGCGCGTCGAGTCCGCCTTCCGGGGCCTGAAATTCCTTCTCCAGCATTGCGGGCCCTCGATCCAGGTCGACGTGGTGTCCGCCGCCCAGAAGGATCTCGTGGAGCGGTTCAAGGAAACGGTCTTCGATCCCGAGATGCAGGAGCTCCGGAATCCTCCTCTCGGCCTGGTGCTGCTCGACTACGATTTCTCTCATCAATCGGGCGACCTGTCGGTTCTGTCGAAGGTGGCCGAGCTGTGCAAGATCGCCCAGGCCCCGCTGATCGGGGGCGCATCCCCGGCATTTTTCGGGCTCAAGCAGCTCAATCTGCTCCCCAAGCTGCAGGATGTGCCCCAGCGCCTGCACGACGGGGCGCACGGAGCCTGGGTGCAGTTCCAGAAGTCGGAGTTCGGCCGATGGACATCGCTCACCGTAAACCGCTGGCTTCAACGCGCGGCCTATACGGCGGACCACGGGGGGCACGCGGAAGCAATCGATCCGACCAAGCCGGAGAGCTATCTGTGGGGCCGCGGCGGCTGGATCGTCGCCGCGGCGATCGCCCGGAGCATCGGCCAGCACGGACACGCGCTGGATGCCTCCGGCGCCCGGTCCGGCGGATTCACCGGACTGCCCACGCGGCCTCACCAGAAGGCGGTCAACCAGTTCGTTCCGCTCTGCACCGAAGTGGAGCTCGCGGACTCTCTGATCCAGGAGCTCTCCCGCGGCGCGTTCATTCCTCTTTCCGGACGAACGGGGAGCGACCAGCTCATGATCCCGATCCTGGTGAACGCCTACCGCACGGCACCCGGCAAGCTCACCGTGAGCGGAACGCTGGGCTATCAGATGATGGCGGGCCGCCTCGCCCAGCTCTGCGCCTTCCTCCTGGAAGCGCTGCCCGCCGGACCGGAAGGAGCGGCGTTCCTGAAAAAGGAGCTCACCGACTTCCTGGGACCGCTCGCGGGAAAAACGCCGGACGCGGCGGTCTCGGTCGAGCCAGTGGACGTCAAGGACGCCGAGGGGAAACTGGTCAAGGTGGCCCAGATTACCGTGCAGCCCGAGGCGCGCATCGAGAGCATGGAATTCAAGTTCGTCTTCCAGCTGCCGCTGCGGTAGCCGGAACTATTTGACCCGGACGAAGGCGCCACTCCCTCCCGGGGCCCGCGCCGCCGCGCAGAGCAGGTCAATCACCGCCCGCGTCGCGCCGCGGACTTTCCGAGGGTCCCCCGCCGCCAGCCAGACCGCCAAGTCCTCCACCTTCTGCCTCATCGAGGGAGTCACGTGAAAGTCCGGCGACAGCACCCGAAGAGAGATGTCGGTCGACGTCCGCTCCGCTGGAGACAGAGGCTTGTGCTGCATGACACCTGTTTATCGGCAAGCGTCGCGCCGGCGTGAATGGAAATGCGAAGACCAGGAAGGAAGTCGCTGCTTAAGTCGGTGAGACGTCGCCATCGGCGACGGGAATCACGTCGACCGCCACGCGAAGGGACTGCTGCTGGCCGCCGAGCAGGATGCCCTTGAGAGGCGCCACGTCGTCGTAGTCCCTCGCCCAGGCCACCGTAATGTGGTTCTCGTCGGCGATCCCGCCCTGCGTGGGGTCGACATCCATCCATCCCGTCCCGGGCACAAAGGCGGAGACCCAGGCATGAGAGGCATCCGCGCCGACCTGACGGGGCTGGCCCGGGGGAGGCTCCGTGACGATGTAGCCACTGACATAGCGCCCTGCCAGTCCCATCGAGCGCAGGCAGGCGATCTCCAGATGGGCGAAGTCCTGGCAGACCCCTTGGCGCGCCTGGAAGACCTCCAGGACCGGCGTTCCGACCGACGTGCATCCTTTCTCGAAACGGAAGTCCGAATGGATGCGTCCGGTCAGATCCAGGAGCGCTTCCGGCAAGGAGCGCCCGGGCGCGAACGATGGACGGGCGTAGTCCGCTAGCACCGACTGGTGAGGGATCTGGGGCGACTCAAACACGAACTGGCGCGCCAGGCGGACCCCCGGATCGACGCCGGATGCCAGGATGCCTGTCGCTTCCTCCCAGGTCATCGGAAAGAGCCCCGACGGCCCGGGGGCGGGCTGCACCTCGACTTCGCTGCGGGCCGTCACCGACAGCGACAGGTGGGTGTTCTGGACGCTGAAGGAGGTCACGGGATTGCCGAAGAAATCGATGCGCTCCCGGAATACGAGCGGCGTCGGCGACACGATGAGATCGTGACGAAGGCAGGTCTGGCGATCCGTCTCCCGTGGGCGAAGCCTCGCCACGTTGTGGCAGAGCGGGACCGCTTCGCCATAGGAATATTCGGTGAGGTGGACGATTTCGTACCTCACGCTCCGGACTCCTGTCCCAGGGTTCTCAGGACCCTGGGGACGACGGCATGGGTGAAGTAGGTGGCGGCGATGGACTCCGACAGGTGCGTCAGCTCTCCGAGAATCTCGTTCAAGAGCGCCTCGAGTCCGGGGCGCCTCCCGCCGGCGCTTTCGCAAGCGGCGACCAGGTCCGCCAGCTGCAGCGACGTCTGGAGCTTCAGCGCGACGCGCCGGTCCGCGCTTTGCTGCGGATGCGGCGCCTCCTGGGGCAGAGACTGCAAATGCCGGAGGATCTGCACCGCCTGGTAGGCTACCGATCTCGGATTGCTCTCGTCGGCCAGGAGTAGGTCGGCCAGCGCGTGCGCCTCGAGCCGGGTGAGATAGCGCCGCCGGTAGGTGATGGAGCTGTCGCAGATCTCCAGCACGGCCTCGAGGAGGGGGGATTCGTCCTCCGCGGTGTCCACGAGCGTGTCCCGAAGAAGTCGGGACACGGAGATCGCCCGTTCGAGCCGGTGTCCCAGATCCAGGAACTGCCACCCCTCGCCGCGCGTCATGGAATCCATGGCCATGCCCGCGAACGCCGAGAAGCTTGCGACCAGGCCGTCGAGCAGGTCCGGGACTCCGCTGCAGGGATCGGCCGGGTCGACCTGGAACCTCGACACTTCGCGTTCGATGCCCTGCAGTACGCGCCAGGCATCGATGGAGATCCGGTCGCGAAGAAGCCGGGCCAGGCGATGGATCGAAGACGTCGCCTGTCGGAGCCCATAGCTCTCCGGAGGTCCCAGCACGGCGCCCACGAGCTCCCGGTCGGGAGGTCCTCCGCCGGCACCGCCGCCAAGCGCGCGGGTGAGCGTGCGCACGGCGACGCGGGCTTCGACGCCCGACACGTCGATGAGCCGACCCAGCGCGCTTCGGGCGATCCGGACGATCGACTCCGCACGCTGGACGTAGCGGCCCAGCCAGTACAGGTCGTCCGCGATCCGGCTGGGCAGGTCCCCGCCGCCACGGCTGAGGGGAACGGGCTGCAACGACGACGACAGAAGGGTCGTCTCCTGGACCGGCTGATCGGCCAGGATCCAGGTATCCTTGCTTCCGCCGCCCTTCTGAAGGGAGACGACGAGCGATTCCGCGGAGGAGGGGATGCGGGTGAGCCCTCCGGGCATCACGTCGTAGGCGTTCCCATGAATCGACAGATGCGCGCGAACCGCGAAGCGGCGGGGACCGAGACCGTCGTGGCCCAAGGAGGGCGCCGTGCAGGACATCGACTGCTCCTGCGCCACGAACTCGAAGGGACGGGTCCGAATCCGGGCGGTCAGATTGTCCAGCTCGCTCTGCGACAGGTCGCGGCCAAACTCGGGGTCGGTCCCCGTCGTGGGCAGCGCCGGTTTGATGACGAGCGTGGACAAGTGGTCGAGGACATAGCGTCGCGACTCCTCGTCGCCGCACCACCAGGTGCGCACGGAGGGGATCCGGAGGTCTTCCCCGAGCAGGCGGCGACAAAGCGCGGGCAGATAGGGCAGGAGACCCGGACCCTGGAGCACCCCGCTGCCCAGCGCATTGGCGATCGCGACGTTGCCCTCGCGGGCGGCCTGGAGCAGGCCCGGAACTCCGAGGAAGGAGTCGGGATAAAGTTCCAGCGGATCGCAGAAATTGTCGTCGACGCGGCGCAGGATGACGTCCACGGGGTGGAGCCCGCTGAGCGTCTTCAGGTAGACCCGCGCATCGCGCACGGTGAGGTCATTGCCTTGAACCAGCGTGTACCCGAGATACCGGGCCAGGTAGACGTGCTCAAAATAGGTTTCATTGTAGGGACCCGGCGTCAGCAGGACGACGCGGGGCGATTCGCGGTGAGTCGGTCCCAGGGTGGCGAGCGATGTCCTCATCGCCGAGAAGAAGGGAGCCAGGCGCCGAACGTTGCACTGGCGGAAGATCGACGGGAGGACGCGGGAGAGCACGATCCGGTTTTCCAGGGTATAGCCGGCCCCGGAAGGCGCCTGGGTCCGGTCGCTCAGCACTTCGAAACTTCCTCCGGGAGTCCGGATCAGGTCGGCGGCATAGAGATGAAGCCAGCGGCCCGAGGGCGGCCTCATCCCGTGGCAGGGGCGAAGGAAGCCGGGATTCGCGAAGACCAGCTCGGCGGGCAGCAGCCCGGAACTGACCGTCTCGAGCGGGCCGTACAGATCGGCCAGGAGGCGGTCCAAGAGGCGAGCCCTCTGGATCAGCCCCGCCGTCAGCGCATCCCATTCCTGAGAGGGAATCAGCAGAGGAACGAAATCGAGGCTCCAGGGCCGATCCAGTCCGTGCGGATCGCCGTAGACGTTGTGGGTGATGCCGTTCTCGTGGATCAGCGACCGGGCCTGGTCCCACCGCCGGCGCTGCTCGGCCGGACCGAGCTCGTCCAGGAGCTTGACGAACGGCGCCCAGTGCGGGCGCAACGCCCCGGCGGCGTCCACCATCTCGTCGGCCGCGCCCGTCTGTGCCAGATATCCCTGCGCAAAGCCCAATTCCCCGACCGCGTGTTGCGGCACGTTCAGGGACGGATCCTCGGCAGACTCGGTCATGAGGGACGATCGCCCTCCGTCCACCTCAGGTCGAGCGTGAAAGGGAACTCTTTACGGATCCGCTCCTCCCCGACGTTCATCGGACCCGGCGTGTGGCCGGACTTGAAGAAGCGCGCGATGCGCCGGCTTTCGGCTTCCGAGGCGTTGACCGGGAACCGGTCGTAGCTGCGTCCGCCCGGATGGGCCACATGATAGGTGCAGCCCCCGATCGACCGGCCCGTCCACGTATCCACGATGTCGATCACCAGAGGCGAGTGTACGCCGATCGTCGGATGGAGGCAACTGGGCGGCTGCCAGGCCCGGTACCGGATGCCCGCGACGAACTGCCCGTTCGTCCCCGTGGGGTGCAACGGCACCCGACGGCCGTTGCAGGCAAGGACGTGTCGCGGATCGACCATGCCGTTCACGAGGACCTGCATGCGCTCGACCGACGAATCGACGTATCGCACGGTCCCGCCGGCGCTCGGTTCCTCCCCCAAAACGTTCCAGGGCTCGATCGCCTGCCGGAGCTCCACCTCCACGCCGCGGTGCTCGATGGATCCGTAGCGCGGAAACCGGAATTCGAAGTGGGGCGAGAACCACTCCGGCTGGATGTCGTACCCGCCTTCGGCCAGGTCGGCGAAGACGTCCTCCAGGTCTTGGCGAACGAAATGGGGTAATAGGAACCGGTCGTGGATCTCGGACCGCCAGCGGACCAAAGGCCGCCGATAGGGCTGCTTCCAGAACTTCGCGACCAGGGCCCGCAACAGGAGATGCTGGGCGAGACTCATCCGGGAGTGAGGCGGCATCTCGAAGGCGCGCATCTCGAGCAGGCCCAGCCGCCCCGTCGCCGTTTCCGGAGCGTACAGCTTGTCGATGCAGAATTCCGCCCGGTGGGTATTGCCCGTGGGGTCGATGAGAAGGTTCCGGAAGACGCGGTCGACGAGCCACGGCGGCGTCCTCTGGTCCTCCGGCACCTGCTGGAACGCCAGCTCAAGCTCATAGACCTGGTCGTTCCGGGCCTCGTCGGCGCGCGGAGCCTGGCTCGTCGGTCCGATGAACAGGCCGCTGAAGAGATAGGACAGCGACGGATGATTGTGCCAATACCCGACCAGGCTCTTCAGCAGATCGGGACGGCGCAGCAGAGGAGAATCCGACGGAGTAGGTCCTCCGAGGACGATGTGATTGCCGCCGCCGGTGCCGGTGTGGCGGCCGTCCACCATGAACTTCTCGGCGGCCAGCCGCGACAGGCGCGCCTCCTCATAAAGCGCGGTCGTATTCGTCGAGAGCTCGTCCCAGCTGGCCGCGGGGTCCGTATTCACTTCGATGACGCCCGGGTCGGGCGTGACCTTGATCGTGCGGACCCGCGGGTCGAAGGGAGGCGCATAGCCTTCGACGAGAACGGGAATCCTCAGCTCCGACGCCGTGTCCTCGATGGCGCCGACCAGATCGATGTAGTCTTCGAGATCACGGGCGGGAGGGACGAACAGTCGCAGCACGCCCCCGCGGGATTCGGCGCAGAGCGCCGAGCGGATGATCCAGGGGGCGGACTGTCCCGGACCGGGATGCTTTTCCGAAGGATCTTTCAGCCCTGTTTCGAGCGATGGTTCGGCGCCCCGTCCGGCTCTCGGAGCGGCGGCACCACGCAGATAGCGCTGACGGGCCATCGCGACGGGGTCCGGCAGCTCGGGCCGCGGGGCCATCGGATCGAGCTCGACCAGATGCGGATAGTCCGAGGGCTTCACCCAGGGGAGCGAATCCAGCGCCAACCGATAGCCCATGGGCGAATCGCCCGGCACGAGATACATCCGCTCGGGGCGGAAGAACCACGCCCCGCTCACCCACTCGCGGCTGCCGTCCGTATAGTGGTCCCGCTTCAAGGGAAGCGTGTAGCCGACGGGCTTGTCGAGACCCTGCTCGAAGACCTTCGCCAGCCGTGACCGCTCCTCGGGATCCTGCAGGCGGCTCTCATGCGGATCGACGTTGACCGGCAGCCGACGCTCCTTCCAGAGGTAGTACCAGGCGTCTTCGTATCCCGGGAACGCGTGATCCGGGGAGACCGCGAGGACCTCGGCCAGCCGCCGGATGAAGCGCCTTGCATCCGACTCCGTGTGGCCACCCGGCTTCGACTCGTCGGCGACGAGCGAGGGATCCCGCCAGATCGGCTTGCCGTCACGACGCCAATACAATCCCAGCGACCACCGGGGGAGGGATTCTCCCGGATACCACTTGCCCTGGCTGTGGTGCAGGAAGCCGCCGGGCGCGAAGCGGTCGCGGAGGCGGCGGACCAGGGTGTCCGCGCGCTGGTACTTGATCGCTCCCAGAGCGGCCGTGTTCCATTCCGCTCCGTCCATGTCGTCGATCGAGACGAAGGTCGGTTCGCCGCCCATCGTCAGCCGGACGTCCCCCTGCACGAGATCCTCGTCGACCTTGCGGCCGAGGGCGTCGATCGCCGCCCACTGAGCCTCCGTATAGGGACGCGTCACGCGGGGATCCTCGCGGACCCGAGTGACCGTCATCGAGACTTCGAACGCGGTCTCGGCCGAGTGCTCGCCATTCCCGTTGCGGCCGGCGGCCGCGTCGGACGTCGAGACCGCCTCGTTGTCCGGCGAGAAGTACCCGGTGATGGCGGCCGCGGACACCGGGTCCGCCGAGCAGGCCAGAGGAATGTGGCCTTCGCCCGCCAGGAGGCCCGACGTCGGGTCCATGCCGATCCAGCCCGCGCCGGGCAGGTACGCCTCCGCCCACGCGTGGAGATCGGTGAAGTCCTTTTCGGCGCCGCTGGGGCCGTCCAGCGACTTCACATCCGGAGCGAGCTGGATGAGGTAGCCGGAGACAAAGCGCGCCGCGAGTCCCAGATGCCGCAAGAGCTGCACGAGAAGCCAGGCGCTGTCGCGGCAGGAACCGCTTTTCTTCGTCAGGGTCTCTTCCGGCATCTGCACTCCGGGCTCCATCCGGATTAGATACTTGATGTCCTGTTGCAACCGCTGATTGAGCGAGACGAGAAAGTCGATGGAGCGAAGGTGGGCAGGGCGCACCTGCTTGATCAGGGCCGAAAGTTTCGGCCCGGCGGCCGCCGCGTCGAGGTAGGGGAGGAGCTCCCGTTTCAACACCTCGTCGTAGGCAAAGGGATACAGCTCCGCGTAGGACTCCACAAAGAAGTCGAAGGGATTGATGACCGTCATCTCCGCGACGAGGTCCACCTCGACCAGGAATTCACGCGTCTTCTCGGGAAAGACGAGACGCGCCAAGCGGTTACTGTACGGATCCTGCTGCCAGTTGATGAAGGGATCCTTCGGCGTCGTTTTCAGGGAGTAGCTGGTGATCGGCGTCCGGCAGTGCGGCGCCGGATGCAGCCGGACGACATGGGGAGAGAGCCAGACCTCGGATGCGTACTGGTACCGCGTGCGATGATTGAGCGCGACTCGGATCGCCATACACCACCTTTGTTCTCCCAGAGTTCCAACCGCCTGGGGGCGTGGAGTTTATCGCGAATACGCGGGCGAATCAAATCCGACTTACGGGAACTAGCGGGGAAGCACTGCGCTAGAGTGGCCGGCTCCCGGCCCTCCGGCTCCAGCCCGCGACCAGTGCGGCCCGCCGTGAAGACCCTGTTCGCCGTGAGACCCAGCTGCCGCGCTTCACCGGCTCGCACGGTCGCCAGCCCCGACTTCCTTCGAAAGTCCTGCCGGCATCGGGGGCGAGGATCTAGAGACCGGGCTTGACGTGGTCCATTAGTGTATCTACACTTATTCTCCATGAGGTTCCCCAAGAAGTATTGCCGACAGATCGCGCAGGAGTGCACGCTGTTCGCCGTCCGGAGCGTATCCCGGGCGGTGACCCAGCTCTACGAGGAAGCCCTGGCCCCCGCGGGCCTCAAGGCGACGCAGCTGTCGGTCCTCGTCGCCACCGCCGCCCGCGGCGGCTGGACGATGTCGGATCTGGCGGATGCCTTGAACCTAGACCGGACGACCCTGACGCGGAACACGCGGCCTCTTGAGAGGAAGGGCCTGATCCGGGTCGGGCCGGGCCGCGACCGGCGGAGCCGGTCCGTGGAGCTCACGGAGCGGGGCCATGCGGTTCTGCGCCGCGCCTACCCGCTCTGGCGGAGGACCCAGCGCCGGGTCGTCGCGAGCCTGGGGAAGCGCCGCTGGGAGTCGCTGATCGGCGGCCTGTCCCACCTGCTGAAGGCCGCCCGGGCCTGAGTTCTCGCTCTTGCAAGGTTGATCCCTCTGCACGGTTGGAAAGGAGAGAGCCGATGAAGACAATCCAGGGGATCCATTTCAGCGCGGCGGAGGTCGGCCCCTGGCGCGACCTGGGACAACACTCCCATCCCCATCCCAAACTGGGGGAGGTCCGCGGAAAGCTGTTCCTCCGGAAGGTGCTGGGACTGACGTCAATGGAGGCCTCCCTCGGAAGGATGGGCCCAGGCGCTGGGCTCCCCTTCCTCCACCGGCACCGCGAGCACGAGGAGCTCTACATCTTCGTGGGCGGGAAGGGACAGTTCCAGGTCGACGATCAGGTGATCGATGTCGCCGAAGGTACGGTCATCCGCGTGTCCCCCGAGGGAGCGCGCACCTGGCGCAACAACTCGACCGAGGACCTCTACTACATTTGCATTCAGGCCGCGGTAGGGTCGGTCAAGGGCGACGCGACGTCGGATGGCATCGGCGTCGACCGGCCGGTGGAGTGGCCCTGAGCACTACTTGATCCCGATCACCATCGAATCGGGCCCGACCAGCGGAATGACGCGGGACTGGCGGAAGCCGGCGCCCTTGAACCAGCCCTTGCAATCGGCGCCGGTATAGTCGAATCCCCCCGGCGTCTCGATCAGCATGTTCAAGCTCATGAGAAGCCCGAACACGTGCTTGCCCCGCCGGTCGTCGATGATCGCGTCATACACCACCAGGGCGCCGCCTTTGGGCAGGGCCTGATAGACCTTGCCGATCAGCATCCGCTTCTCCTCCAGGTTCCAATCGTGGAGGATATGGCCCATGACGATGACGTCCGCAGCAGGGAGGGAGTCCTTGAAGAAGTCGCCGGGGATGAACTTCAGGCGGTTCTCGAGCTTGAAGGAGCGGACATAGTCCGTGAAAATCGGCTCGACGACGGGAAGGTCGTAGCCGGCCCCCTGAAGATGCTTGTGCGCGAGGGCGAGCTGCACGGGCACCGCGCCCTGGGCGCAGCCGACATCGACAAAACTTTGGTACTTCTTCCAGGGGAACTTCTTCGCGATGGCGATCGCGGACCCGGTACTGAGGCCGGTCATGGCGGAGAGGAAGCCGCGGAGCCCCTGCTCGTCCTTGTAGATGGCATCGAACGGATTGCCGCCACCCGTCTTCGCCTCGTTTTGCGGCTTGCCCGTCCGCAGCGCTTCGGGAAGATCATTCCAGAACGCGTAGAGGCGGCGGCTGCACATCTCCAGGATCCCTCCGACGTAGGAGGGCTTCGCCCGGTCGAGGAAGTGCGCCGTCTCGGGTGTCGTCGCGTACCTCGATCCCTTGCGCGACAACATCCCCATCGCGACCAGGGCGTCGAGGAAATCCGCCGTGCCGCGCGGATGGAAGCCGAAGCGCTGCTGCACCCCGGCGGAATCGAGCGGGCGTTTCGCCAGCTCGGTGAAGAGGCCGAGTTCAATCGCCGTCAGCAGCGTCTTCGACGCCCAGTAGCCGAAGCCGATCTGGAGGATTCGGTCGGGGCTGATCTTGGCGGCCATGGTTGGGTTCCTCGTACAGGGTCCGGATGTAAGTGAGGGAGCGGATGAAAGTGTGCCATTGGAGGACCCCCTTGGGAATGGAATAGTGCAGCATCCCTCTCTTGGCTGGACGAGCCCCGGACACCCGGGTCGGCTCCGCTCGGAGGACCCGAGACAGGCTACTTCTGGGGCGCGGGGGCCGACGACGGGGGAGGGGGTTCGTCCGGTTCCACGTCGTGCTCGATGTACGCATGGATGCTCTCGTGGAAACCGGGCGGCCAGAGCGGATTCAGGGCGTGCATGGCGTAGGCCATGAATTTTCCGGTCGGACGTGTCAGGATGGGTTCGCGAAGCCCCTTGAAGCAGGTGATGGCGAAGAACGTCAGCGCGAAGGACAACAGGATCCCCTTCACGGCTCCCAGGATCCCGCCCAGGTGGCGGTCCCAGTTATCCAGCTTCCATTTCGAAATGAACTCGCGGTAGTAGAACGCGGCCAGATAGAGGCCCAGGCTCACCACCCCGTAAAGCACCGCCGCCGCGACGAACCGGTTGAGTGGCGCCGTCGATCCGAAGAAGCGCGCGATCGGGGCGGAGCCGGGGATCGCCACCATGAAGCCCAGGACCAGCGACAGAATCCCCGCCAGCTGCCAGGCGAGGCCCTTCCATAGTCCCAGCAGGATGAAGAAGAGGATGATTCCCAGGACGAGAAAATCGTAAAACACCAGTTTCAGAATATCCTATGACGGCCCATTTCGCGAGAGAACATGATCCGATGGCTAAGGCCCGAAGCCTGTCTTCCAGAGCCCTCCTCATCGGGGCGGATGGCGTCGCTACCGTGAGCTCCGCCGCGGGGGGGCCGGTGGCCTTCGTAAGGGACGGCATCGCCGGGCCCTCCATCACCCTCCTCTGGACCACCGTCGGGGCCTCGATCTGGGACCGACGGTCGGCCCGGTCTCGGGCCCGCCGGAGCTGGAGTCGGCTCATGGCCCGGGCACAGGGGGCGTCGCCTCCCGATCGCTCCCATCGTGACCGGAACCTCGAGGACGCCAGGGATGCACATCCCTTGGTGCATTCTCGCGACGGAAATATACTAGTTCCGAGAGGAATCCCCCATGAAGCAGCTGCCTTTCGTTGTCCTGGCCACCCTCTTCGGAGCACCACCGGCTGGCGAGTTTCCACGCTGGGACGGGAAGGAAAGCATGGCCGACTATGCGAAGCGGGCGAAGCTGGAGCCGACGCTGACGCTCGATCTGGGTGGCGTGACGTGGGAAGGGATGCTGATTCCGGCGGGATCGTTCGTCATGGGAAGTCCTCCCGGCGAGGCGAAGACAGAGAAGGAGGCCCTTCTCGAAACCCAGCACACGGTGACGCTGACCGAACCATTCTATTTGGGCAAGTTCGAGCTGACCCAAGCCCAGTACGAGAAGGTGACGGGAATGAATCCCAGCGTGCAGAAGGGGGATCGGTTGCCCGTCCACAAGGTCTCTTGGCAGGACGCGCAAGAATTTTGCGAGAAGATGAGCGCGCTGGTGAAGCGATCGGTGCAGCTGCCGACGGAAGCGCAATGGGAGTACGCCTGCCGAGCAGGGACGACCACGGCGTATCACAGCGGCGGGCAGATCGCCGATCTGAACCGAGTCGGCTGGCATAACGGCAACTCGGGAGGTAAGCCCCATCCCTGCGGCGAGTTGGCGCCGAACGCATGGGGTCTCTATGACATGCACGGCAACATCCGCGAGTTTGTCCGCGATATGTTCGTGGAGGCGCCCCTGGCCGACGCGACGGATCCCACCGGCCCGAAGGATGGGGATCCGAAGAATCACGTGGTGCGCGGCGGTGCCTACACTGCCAACGCCGCCACGGCGCTGAATTGCCGGTCCGCAGTGCGTCGGCCGACCGAAAATCTGGGCGCCACGGGATTCCGGATCATGGTACCGGTGACCGAGCCCAAGTAGGGGTTGTGGAAAGCCCCGGTACGGCGCTTTTTCGGTAAACTCCCCGCGGGAACTCCAACCCCAAAGGGGTTGGATCTCATCCCCCTCGCGGTGCCCGTCCTCCTCGTGTTCGGCGCGCTCCAGGCGGAGGCGCAGGTCCGCGAAGGCGTTGCCGAAGCGGCGGCCTTCGCGTGGATGTACCTCCCGAACCCGCACCTGCTGGAGCGCTTCCGCCGCGGCGCGGCGCTTGCGCCCTCGGATTTGTCTACCGACTATGGGGGGAGGAGCGGAGTAGGGAACACCGACTATGCGGCCCTGGACCGAGCCAGAGCGGCCCCGGGGGCGGTGCCGACCGAGGACCGGAATCGGGCCGATTGACGGCGGGCGCCCGGGAGTCGTAATCTGGGACCCCGTGAGCGCGCCTAATGTCTATGACGCCGTCGCCTATCCCGGTTTCGCCCAGGCTCAGACCCATCCCGACCGGCTCGCGACGATCGCCCTGCTCTTCGGCATGACCCCGGCGCCCCCCGAACAATGCCGGGTGCTTGAAATCGCCTGCGGCGACGCCCGTAATCTGGTCCCAATGGCGTCCGCGCTCCCGGAAAGCACGTTTGTCGGATTCGACCTGGCGAGCCAGCCGATTTCGGCGGGGCGGGAACTGGCGGAAAGCCTCGGCCTGAAGAACATCACCCTGGCCCAGAAGGACCTGATGTCGGTGACGAAGGACATCGGGGAATTCGACTATGTGATCGCCCACGGGCTCTACGCCTGGGTGCCGCCGGCCGTGCAGGACCGGCTCCTCTGGCTCTGCGGCGAGGTGCTGGCCCCGCACGGCATCGGGTACGTCAGCTACAACGCGTTCCCCGGCTGTCATCTTCGGATGATGTACCGCGAGATGATGATGTTCCACACGAGAGGCCTGACGGACCCGACCGACCGGATCGCGGCGGCGAAAGCCGGCTTGGATCTCGTGCGGCGCAACCTGCCCTCGGCGTCGGACTATGGGTCGTGGATGCTGGCCGAAATGGAAAGACTGGTCCAGCAGGACCCGGGCGCCATGTTCCATGACACGTTCGGCGAAATCTTCCGTCCCTCGTCCTTCCTCGACTTCATGGGGCATGCCGGCAAGCACGGGCTCCAATACCTGGGCGAGGCCGAATTCCTGGAGATGAACGACGAGCCTTTTCCCCCGGAAGCTGCCGAGAAGCTGCGGTCCTTCGGACCCGACCGGATCCTCGACAAGGAGCAGCTCATGGACTTCCTGAAGATGCGGGCCTTCCGCCAGACGCTGCTCTGCCGGGACTCGGTCGCGCTGCGCCGGTCGCCGAAGTCCGAAGATCTGAGCCGATTCCACATTTCGACCCGGGCCCGGGCGATTCCTCCGGCCTCGGACTCGGGTCCGACCGGCTTCGTGGAGTATCAGACTCCCACGGGCGCGACGATGCGGACCGAGCTGCCCGCATTCCAGCGATTGATGGAGCGGCTAGAAAAGGCGTGGCCCGGGTCCGTGCCGTTTCCGGACCTGTGTACCGGCTCCACGGACGAGGCGGCGATTGCGGAGCTGCTGGTCCGGCTCTACGGGATGGCGATCATCGAGCTTCACCCCACCCCGCCGCGCTTCGCGGTGCATGCCGGCCCGACTCCGGCCGTCAGCACCCTCGTCCGTCATCAGATCGAACGCTCTCCGCTGGTGACCAATCTCCTTCACGCCAACGTGAGGGTCGATGGGGAACCGGCGAAGCAGTTGGTCCGGCGGCTGGACGGACGGCGCACCCGTGCGATGCTGCTCCGCGAGCTGAACGCCGCGGGGATCCCCGTGACGCCGCCGCTGCTGGAGGAGGGCCTGGATCACCTGACCCGCCTGGCGCTCCTGGTAAAGTGACCGGGTTCAGGCCAGGTCGAGGAAGACGATCATCGACGGGTTCCCCACGGGGGCGTACTGGCCGGTGAACGTCAGCGCCCCGGTGTCCCGGCTGACTCGAAAGACGGCGACCGTGTCGCCCCGCTGGTTGCAGCAATAGAGGAACCGGCCCGTGGGATCGAATGAAAAACTCCGCGGATAGTTTCCGCGCGTCCATTCCTCCCCGAGGAGTGCCAGCTCGCCTGTAGGGCCGACGGAAAAGATGGCGACGCTGTCGTGAAGCCGATTCCCGGCGTACACGTGCCGGCCGTCGGTGGAGACCACTAGTTCGGAACAAAAATTGCTTCCGGCGAATCCGGGAGGCAGCGTTGAGATCGTCTGGCGGGGGTTCAGGCGTCCGGAGGAGGCATCGTAGTCGAACAGGACCAAGGTCGATCCTTCCTCCTGGATGGAGTAGAACCACCGGCCATTCGGGTGGAACTGGAAATGCCGCGGGCCGTCGCCGGGGGGAAGGGAGACCGCAGGCGGATCGCTCGGCGTCAGGACGCCGCGTTCCTCGTCGAACTTCCAGATGTAAATCTGGTCCAGGCCCAGGTCGGCATGGAGGACGAAGCGGCCGGAGGGATCGGCCTGGATCATGTGGGCATGGGTATGGTCGTGTCCGCTGAACGCGAAGCTGCCCGGCGGGGCATGAGGGGCGCGCGAAGGGCCGACCCTGCCGGCATCCACCTTGACGTCCGAGGCGTCTCCCAGTCGGCCGTCGGCCAGAATCGGGAGCACCGCCACCGAACCGCCGAAATAGTTCGCGACCAGGAGGTGCCGGCCTGTCGGATGCAGGCTGACATAAGTCGGGCCCGCACCGCCGGATCGTACGGTGTTGAGAACCTTCAGGGTTCCTTCAGTTCTGTCGACGGCGAAGGCGCTGACGCTGCCCTGCTTCTCGTCGCCGATGCGGTCGGTTTCGTTGGCCGAATAGAGGCGGGTTCCGGCGGCATTGACGGCGAGGCAACTCGGACTCGTGCCCATCTCCACCACGCCAAGAGGCGTCATCGCCCCGGTGCCGCGGTCGATCCGGAAGGTATGGATTCCGCGGCCGTTACCGGGGGGCAGGTCCACCTGAGTCGGGAGCATGTCGCGAAGCGGAGCGCTGAAAGTCCCCACGTAGGCGATAAGCGGCCGTGCCGACGCGCCGGAGGGGGTCTCGAGCGAACACCCCAGGGGAAGGGTGGCGGCCGCGAGCGCGGCGGACGCCCTCAGGAACGACCGGCGGGAAGTCGGTTCGGAACTCATTCGTACCTCTAGTACGAGGGGAACGCGCCGGACGTGGGCGATTTCCCCCGGAGATCCATGTTCCGTTCCCTTACTTTGAGATGGAAGCCCGCGGTGAAGAACGTCACACTGGCTCGGCCGACCGAGGACCGTTGTCCCCGGCGCAGGCCCCTTGGAGGATCGATCGGATGAATCCCAACAAAGCGCTCTGGGAAAAAGGCGACTTCACGCGTATCGCGCAGACCATGAGAGAGAGCGGAGAAGCCCTGGTCCAGCGACTCGGCGTCGCCAAGGGGCTCAAGGTTCTGGATCTCGGATGCGGCGATGGAACGACCGCGATCCCGGAAGCGAGACTCGGAGCCGACGTCCTTGGCGTGGACATCGCCCTCAACCTGGTCGAGGCCGGAAACCGGAGGGCCAGGGAGGAAGGCCTGGCGAACTGCCGGTTCCAGGAAGGCGATGCGTGCGCCCTTCAGGATCTGAAGGACCACACGTTCGACCTGGTCGTGAGCATCTTTGGCGCCATGTTCGCACCAAAGCCGATGGAGGTGGCCAAGGAAATGGTGCGCGTCACCCGGCCCGGAGGCCGGATCGTCATGGGGAACTGGATTCCGAACGACCCGACGATGGTGGCGCAGATCCTGAAGATCAGCTCCTCGTACTCTCCGCCGCCGCCGGAAGGCTTCATCAGCCCCATGTTGTGGGGGGTGGAAAAGCACGTGATCGATCGCTTCGGGGCAGCGGGAATCCTTCCGGAGAAGATCTCCTTCGTCCGGGACACGTTTGTCTTCAATCATGCCGGTTCGCCTCAGGACTTCGTCGCGGCATTCCGCAAGTACTACGGGCCGACCATGAACGCCTTCGAAGCCGCCGAAAAGACCGGTCGCGCCGAGGGCTTGGCCAGCGAGCTGACGGATCTCGTCACGAGTCAGAACCGGAGTCGAGCCAAGGACAGCGTTTCGGTTCCTGCGACTTTCCTGCGGGTGACGGTCGGGGTATAGAGGGAACGATCCGCCTCCCCCCGATGGGATCGTCGGCCTGGGAAGGGCGACACGGGCTTTCGGTGCCAAGGGCAAATCGAGACCCGGCCAGGAGGTGTTCAGGCCCGAGATAGAATCGCGGGTACGTCGCAATACGACGGCACCCAGCTGCGGGGGAAGATCGGCGCCGGGATGGTGCTGTAGTTGAACGCTTTTCCGTCGGCGATCATCTGATCGACGTCGAAGAGGAGCTTCGCTTCCGGAATATCGCGGAAGAACAGCCGGTACATCGGCTCGACCATCCACTTGGAGACCTGCAGGCCGATCGGACCCATGAAATTCCGTCGCTGGCCGACGTGGGCCATCTCGTCGACGATGATCTCATGCAGGAGCGCGCGAACGCGTTCCCGGGCCTCGGGCTCATCCCCGAAGACATCGTTGAGAATCCGGTCAATATGGAGATAGAGCGTCAGCCCCATGAGCTCGCTCACGAAAGCCGGCGGCGACATGATCGACTCGGGAAAGAAGGGAAAAATCTGGTACACCCGCCCCATCCATTTTCCCAGCGGCACCCATTCCACGCGGTCGAGCTGAAACGTTCGGAACATCTCATGGAAGAGACGGACGTGGCAGAATTCCTCGCAGAGGTGGTATCGGCTGATCTTGTCGGTCGTTATCGTCGCTTGGGCCATCGTCGGGATGCCGTCCCACGCGGCACAGATGCCCACCCACTCGTGGCGCGCGAACTTGTAGAGGAAGGTCAGCAACAGCGTCTTGCGGTCAAAGGTGGCCGGATCGTCCTGCATCGTCACGTAGTTGCGGTAGAACCGTTCGGGATCCGCGAGCGGTCGCCGGGACCGCACGGGGTTGTCCGTATAGCCGGCAAGAAGGGCCTTCTTCTTCACGAGGTCCTTTTCGCCTTCGAGAATCGCACCGTCGTGCCGTTGAGTGTAGGCCCAGTAGTCCTCGAAGTTCTGCGTCCGAACCTTTCGAGTGGCGGGGGTGAAGATGGAACGGCGATGGGACGACAAGTCGAGCGGACTACTCAAGCCTAAATTGTACGCGGTTCTCCCCCAGAATGCATGCCCTAGATGGAGGGGGATCCGGAAATTTACGATCCCTTCACAGTCAGACGGGATGCTCCCGGACGACTTCAGGGCTGGCGCGGAGTTCAGTCCGGGGCGCACCGCCCAAAGGCGGACCTCGAGCCTGAAGCCCCGGGCGGCCGAAGGAACTCCCCAAGCCATCCCTCAGGAGGCTATCTCAGAATGGACGCTGGACCACCGGCAAGGCCTGAACAGGGGGGATGCGCCCGTCCCCGGAGGCTGCTTCCTCCCTGAACGCCACCGTCTGAGGATGGCATTCTTTGTTCTCCGCTTCATCTTCGGCCCAAGCCTCGATCCGACCGGTCGCTGGAATCGAGATCTCTCATTTCCGGATCCTCGCGGCAGGTCGACCTTGGGCGGTGGAGATAGCGGGATGGCCTCTGACGAACGCCGCGTTTCGAGAACATCAAATACTGGCCCAGTTCTCTTTGAAGGGAGATGATGGTGGCTGCACCGGTGGGAAAACTCGTCTGGATCGGGCGAGGATTATCGATCCTGTCCTCGATCGCATTTCTGCTCAGCGGCGTCATGAAGCTCAAGGGTGGACCGGACGTACTCAAGGGCTTCGATCATCTGGGGCTTCCAGAGTCGATGATGCTTCCGCTGGCGATCCTCGAGCTTTCGTGCGTGGTGGTCTACCTCGTCTCCCCGACGGCCGCGTTGGGGGCAGTCCTTTTGACGGGGTACATCGGCGGCGCCATCTTGACCCACTGGCGTGTGGGTGATCCGTTTTACGTGCAGGTCGTGCTGGGCCTCCTGATCTGGCTGGGGCTATATCTCCGCGAGGATCGACTCCGGGGGCTCCTCCCCCTGAGGACGCCCTCCAGGTAGTCCTGCCAGGACTTCTGATCTCCGTGGGTTGATCAGCGACTCCGTCCCGGCCCATGACGCCTCCGGGATGCCGTCGTCCAGGCAGCGATTGGGGGCCTCGGCGGTCGCGGGACCATCCGAGTCCCCTTTAGAGGGATGCCGACGAGCGACTTCGGTGTTGAGGGTTCGATGGGCGCCGGCCCGATCGCCGTGAAGAACCTCTCGCTGGGCAGCTGCCTGGGTGAAGTGCTGCCGCAGCCCCCCACCGCCGCGTCGGCGAGCGACCCCGGGCTGCCCGATGGTGGATGCCGGGGGGCCCTGAACCCTCACGGCCCTCCTGGACCAGGAATTTTTTTTGGATCCATCGAGGATGCGACAGATACGATAATCTCCCGGATGGACTTGTCCTCCGAGAGGAGACCTTCATGATCGTTCTTCCGGTCCATGCGCTCCTCGCCCTCGCGCTGTCGACTCGGAGCCCACAGGCCAATCCCCCGACCGAGCTCCCGATCCAGGCACCCGCCGGGTGGGAGAGCCGTGAGCAGGACTCGACGCTTCTCTTCACTCCCAAGGATCTCCCCGCAGGCCAGGTCTATACCGTGCTCATCCCGGGATTGACCCAGAAGATCGGAACGGTGAGGAAACTTCTGGAGGTCGCCAAAGCCACGATTGGCCAGGTCGGGGAGTTCAAGCCCGCGAACGATCCTGCCGGCGCCAAGACCGATTCCGGGTGGGAGTTCGAAGTGGTGATCGGCACGCTCGCGAAGAGCGGAAAGAATCTCATGGCGCAGGCGATGGGGCTTCGAAAAGGCGAGAAGGAAGGAATCATCCTGGTTCTTTCCGACAGTGTCGCCACGATGCAGAAGTATTCCGAAGCCTTCAACGCCATGGTCCGGCGGATGGACGCTTCGGAGCCGCACCCCGTCGCGGCGGCCGCGGCAGGAGCGGTGGACCTGGTGTACACCGTTCCCGACGGATGGACAGCGACCTCGCAGGGATCAACGGTCCTCCTCTCATGGTCGAACGAGGCCACCAAGGGACAGTTCGACAATCTCAAGAAATACCAGCTCATCCTGCTACCGAGCCAACCGCTGAAGGACACCCTGCGGAAGACCTTCCGGGATCTTTGGGACACCGTGCTCGCTCAACCCTTCGAGACGTCCATCCTGCCGCTTCCCATGCTGCGGCGGCTGAAGTCGGGCGCCCTTTGTGCGTTCGATCTCGCGGACGGGGCGAAGTACAAAAGCGGCCAGAATCCGGGGGGGCCCCTGGGTGTGGCACTCTACCTTCTGGCCCGAGGGAGCCGTGTCGTCCCGATGGTCGGGCTCTTCGTCTTTCGGGGCAAGGAGCTCGACGAGACGCTTCTGAAGTTCATGGAGTCGGCCAGGATCCCCAATTCGGGCGACGAACCGATCGTGCCGTTCACGGCGTCGGAGGTTACGGGAGCCTGGACCGAATCCTCCGTCGCGCTCGCGAACTACGTGCAGAACGGTCGTGTGGTCGGCGACGCGTCCATCGTCACGGGCTCCGACTTGACGCTGAACGCGGACGGGGTCTTCAAATCCCGATTCGTCGCGTTCCAGCGCGGAAAGGCGCTCGTCACGGAGGACGAGGGGAAGTGGACGATCGACGACTGCACCCTGACTCTGCAGGGAAAGGCGACGCATTGGTACGTCGTGCATGGGGTGGGAAAAGACTCGAAGGCGGGGAGCCTGCTCGTCCTCGCGGACTATTACGACAATGACATCCAGCTGCGGCTCGGCGACCCGCGCGGGTACTTCCAGTCGACGACCTTCAAGAAGAAGGAGTGAGGGCGCCAGACAAGGGACTGGATCTCAAACGGCCCTTGCGGACCAGGGATTGTGTGACCATCGAGGATCTGACGGAGACGACTGATGGCTACACCCTGCGGAAGACAAGGATGATGGGACCGTGATAGAGACGGCTGATGTCGTCGATCATGATCCCGGTGCCCCTCCGCGACAAAGGACAAGGATCACCCCGTCTTGACAGGCTCCGTGGGGAGACTGAATCACCCAACCGGGTAGGAGCACTCATGAGAAGCAAAGAGGCTCAGGAATTGTTCCAGAGGGCCCAGGCATCCCAGCGGGACCACGGCGACGACGGCGCTGGGGGATTCTCGAATACCCAGTGGGTCATTCAGCAGGCGGAGGCCGCCCGCGCGCTCTCTCCCGAAGATCCGGAGATCCTCCTCTTCCTTGCCATGAGGCATCTCGACAATCTTTCGAGCCACCTGGCGCTTCCGCTCTATGAGGAAGTCGTCCGGATCGCCACGAGGGAAGGGAACAAGGCCGTCATGGGGAAGGCCAAGGCCTGGCACGGATTTTACCTCTTCATGAAGGGAAGACGGGACGAGGCCCTCCAGGATCTCCGCGAAGCCGCGCTCCTCACGCCCGATGATCCGGAACTTCTGGCGCTCAAGACCCACCTGGAAAAGGGACCCTCCCCCTGAGAGGACCTTGAGGCTCATCGGCCGAGGAGGACCGGGAACTTCCGGTTCGCGTACTCCCTGGGGGGCCCGCCCCGATCAGCTTGGTGTTCGCCGTCGCCTCTCCCGGAAATTCCCCCGGGAGCCAGGCGGTAATCTGGGCGACCCTCTGACAAGGCGACGAAGCGGGCAAGAAGGGGTGTTCGTGAGGCAACGGAAGCCCAACAATGTTCAGCCCGAACTCCCGAAGGGTGTTGACGCTCGGGGACGTGTCTTCGGGAGAGATTCGACGATCGATGCCGCCGGAGAACCACCGCATCGGTCGCTGGCCCCATCCCTCCCCAACCCCGGGCGTGATCAGGTCCGGGCGGAAGACCGCGCAATCAAGAGCCTCCCCGCCTAGCACTCCGGATGAGCCGCAACGGCTTTGAAGACCCCGATACCGCCGTTCGAATGGCCTGCGAGAAACACCCGGCGGGGATCGGCCGATTGATTCTCGATGGCCAAGGTCCGAACACGCTCCACGGCCGCCCCAACCCCCTCTACGAACTCTCCCGTGCCTATCCGATCAAAGACTTGACATCAGAATAGTACTACACGTACTATTGTCCTTCGTACTATGAAAGCAGAGCCGACGTTTCTGGGGTATGCGCTCCTGGGACTTCTCGAGCAGAATCCCTGCTCCGGTTATGACTTGCGAAAGGTCTTCGCGCTTACCCCCATGATGGCGTTCAGCGACAGCCCGGGGGCGATTTATCCCGCTCTGCGGCGGCTGGAGCACGGCGGATGGATTCGCGGTTGGGTGGAGAACAGGGCCGGATTGCGGAGGCGAAAGGTGTTTCGACCGACCCCCGCGGGAACGGAGGCACTGAAATCGTGGCTGGGTAGGCCAATATCTCGGGATGACGTGATCCGGGGCCTAGATGGATTGATGTTGCGATTCGCCTTCCTGGATCTCGTACTCGGGAAGGAAAGCGCGGTGCAGTTCTTGAAGCAGCTGAACAAGGAACTGCGTTCCCATGTGCCGACCCTTCGCGAGTTCTTGCGCACTCGAGCGAATGACATGCCCCTCTCCGGCAGGTTGGCTCTGGAGAGCGGCATTCTCGGATACGAAGCCCAACTGGAATGGACGAATCAAGCGCTCGCCAGGTATCGGCGGGCTGGAAAGGACTGAACATGGCGAGTCTCAAAGCGGTCGGGCAAACTGCAGGTGCGTGGGCGGCCCTTACAATCGCTCAAATCGTCGCCGGAGTGCTGGTCCCGATCCAGGCAACCTCCTCACCCAAGATGGTTGTCTGGCTACTGGCCAGCAATCTGGTGGTAGCGGTAGTGGTGACGGGAATTGCGATGAACGCGCGCGAGCGCGGCTGGAGGCTCGCGCTGTTGTTATCTGGCATCCCGTTTGGCATCGCGATGCTCAATCATGTGGAAGGCATGGTGTTCCTGGGACACAGCGATATTGACTGGAAAGGGATCGTCCTCTCCTGCGTACTGGTGTGGGCCCTTTTGATCCCGGTGTGGAAACTTCTCTTCGGCCGACGACTCGCGGCTATCCAGGTCCACGAGTCTCCGCCGATGGACCGATCGCCGTGGGGGAAGGTTTGGCGGTTCGCCCTGTCCGACGTCGCCTATGTTCTGCTTTACCTGATTGCCGGCACGATCATCTTCCCGTTCGTACAGGAGTACTACAGCACCCAGACCGTGCCGCCACTGGGGATGATCATCGTCCTGCAGATGGCGCTGCGAGGGCCGATCTTCGTGGGAATCTGCCTAGTCCTGATACGGCTCCTAGGGCTGTCCCGGGCCAACGGGGCTGTTGCAGTCGGCCTGGCGTTCACGCTGCTGAGTGGAGTCGCTCCGCTGATCTTCCCCAATCCGTACTTCCCCGATGCGGTGCGTTGGGTGCACCTTTGTGAAGTCACGGGTTCGAACTTCATCTTCGGTGCCCTGGTGGGGTGGTTCTGGGGGAAGCCCAACGCCGTGACGGCTGATCCGCCGGCAGGTTGCTGGAGCAGGGTCTAACAGCGCATTTCAGGCGAGACGCGCAGCGGAGGAGGGCTCGCCGGACTCGTTGAGGGCGCTTCGCATCGGCAGGATGCTTACACTGAGCGGGCCGTTCGTCCGAACAGGCGGCTGCGGCGGCAGCCGGCGCCATCCTTACGATCTATCGTTCTCACCTCATTGTGAAGGAGAAGCCATGGGCAGGGACTCGAGTGGAACGCGCGTCGACGAAATCGCCGACGGCATCTATCGGATCAGCACGTACGTCCCCGAGATCAAACTTCAATTCAATCAATTCTTGGTCCAGGACGACGAACCCTTGTTGTTCGAGACCGGGATGAAGCAGCTGTTCCCCCAGGTTCGAGAAGCCGTGTCCAAGGTGATCGATCCTGCATCGATTCGCCACATCGGGTTCAGCCACTATGAGCCGGACGAGTGCGGATCGCTGAATGAATGGTTGACGCTCGCGCCCCGCGCCGAAGCTCGATGCAGCATCGTGGGCGCCATGGTCTTTGTGAACGACGGGGCGGCCCGTCCCGCTCGCGGCCTGAAACCCGACGAGGTCTTTCAAACCGGGAAGCGTCGATTCCGGTTTAAATCGACGCCGCATCTCCCCCACGGATGGGATGCGGGCATGCTTTTTGAGGAGTCCACCAGCACGCTGTTCTGCTCCGATCTCCTCGGCCATGCCGGCGATCCGCTCCCCCTGACGGAGTCGGACGTGGTGGGTCCCTTTCGCGAAACGACGCGCTTCTTCCAACAGGGTCCGCTGGCCCACTACATGCCGTACACCTCCCGTACCGAATCCCAGATCCGGGAGTTGGCGGCGCTGAAACCCCGAGTCTGTGCCACCATGCACGGTTCGACGTTCGTGGGCGAGGGCGACAAGGCGTTACTCGACATGGCGGCGGTCATGAAGGAACTGTTGGGCTGAGCCCGACGGACCTTTCGCCCCCGGATTTTGACATCAACCTACTTGGGCCCCAGGCGGGATCGTGCCTGGGTTTCCCGGGGAGTTCACGGGATGATGTCATTTTCGCACGAGCCAGTGGGCGGGCGCGACCCTGTCCGTGAGGCTCGATCCTGGAGCGAATCGCGGTAATTCTTCCCGCATATCGGACACCCCGAAGCGACGAGGTACCGAGGGATGGTGCCGGGGGAAGGGCTTGAACGCTCACGGCCCTTGCGGACCACGGGTTCTGAAAACGGCCACACCTCGATGGGTTATCGCGTGCGACGGGGCAAGCGGTAGCGCTCATTTCTCCTCGTCCCCAGGAGCATTGAGAATCGCGCCGGGATGCATCGCCCGATCCATGAATAAAGGAGACCGAAAGCCGCTGACGGCATTCCCGTAGATCACGTGTTTGCCGGTGTTCGGCTTGGCGGGCGAAGCGATGTAGATGGCCGTGGACCCCGAGCCGGAGAGCGTGTTCCCGGAGATGGTCGAGCCATCTGCGCCTGGGCTCGCAACGAGGATCCCGACTCCCGATCCCATCGAAAGCTTGTTGTTCTGGATCGCGAGCGTCTGCGGCAGTGGACCCTCCGCATGAATGCCGAGCGCCGAGCCTTTCACCGTTACGGTATTTCCGGTAAAGGAGGTATCCGGAGCCGCCAAATTGACACAGGCATTGCCGTCTGCCTGGCAATTGAACGTATTGTCGATGATCTTGATGCCGCCCACGTAGCGCTCGTAACCGGGACCCACGAAGTCCGCCAGAAGACAGCCCCAGCTATCCCCGCTGGTGATATTGCCGCCGCTCACGGAATTCTTGCTGAACACGATGTCTTTGCCTCCGATCACCAGGCCCACCGTGGTTCGAGCAGTGGGATGAATCCGGAAGGTGTTATTCGTAAACCGGAGATCCGCGGCATACTCCCCCATCCCCCCTTGGATGATGTCGAACGTGTTGCCTTCCCAAACGCCATGACGGCTGTTGCGCTGGGTCAATTCCATGACCGCGTAGGTGGTTCCAGGGGACGTAAATTGATTCCCGACGAATCGGAAGCCGTTCAGAGTGTTCAAGCTGCAGCCCAGCACGTTGCCGCCGCCGATAGAAGGATCGCTGATGAATCGGCAATTTACCGCGTCGAATCCAAACGCTTCGGTGACCGCAAGAGGCTCGGATCCTTCCACCATCAGGTTCTTGATCCCGATGTTCGTAATCGCGAGCGGGGTCACGTTGGCAATGAACGGGTGTGCGAACGCACGGGTGAGGGGCTCTTCCAACCCCAGCTCTCCGGTGGAGGCGTTGATCGAGGTGACCTGGCCTGTTTCCGTTGGAACGACATCTCCCGAGGTGGATTCGTAAATGGCCACGTAGTCTCCCACCCGAAACTTCGACGAGGGGGAGGGGGAGCTGAGCGTGACGTTCGAGCTAGAGGCCCTGGTGGCCTCCAGGGCATAGAAGCCGCCGTTCTTGGCGGGATTCTGAAATCGAATCGATTCGTAGTCCTTCCCGAAGGCGAGCACGGTATTTCTCACTTCGGTCGCCCCAAAAACGAGAGCGTGCCGGCCCTTCGGGCCCTGGAGGAGCTTGGCGCCCGTCTCTCCAGACAGGGTCACTGTCGATTCGATCTTGAGGTTGTAGAAAAACCACGGATGAGAACTGGGGAGCACGGAATTGAGGAGATACGTGCCCTTGGGAAAGAGGACCGTGCCTCCCCCAGGATTCGCGGCGGCCGCGTTGATCGCGGATTGAATGGCGGCGGTGTCATCCGCCTCTCCATCGCCTTTCGCTCCGTAATCTTTGACATTAAGAGGCGTTCCGTCAGGAAAGCCTGCCTCAGGTCGGCTTAGCTCCGGCGGCGTCCGCATTGCAACGAGTAAGAGAACGATCGCGATCATCATGGTGTGCGCCCTTGCTTTGGATCGTCCTCCCAATCCTGCGACATCCCGGTTGACCGCCTTTTCGTGGGCCGAGCAAGGGTGGAAGAGTACATCTTAACTACGCCGTGATGGTGCCGGGGGGTGGGAGTTGAACCTCACGTCCCTTACGGACCCGGGGTTCTTAGAATCACTATGCGGTGACTCAGGCTCCGCTCATGTCGGAGACTGGAGTTCGGAAGAGCGGTCCCCACCACCACAAACCGCGATCAATGCTCCGAGGCGCGCCGGTCCCAACGTCATCCAAGGACCAGCCAGGAATAGAGCGAGGGGCCAAGTGCAGACTCCTGGTGCAGGCGTCGGAGTGTGACCCTAGACAAGCACGTTCCAGAATAGCGGTGAAGTCCTGAGACGCCCCTATTTCGGATCCTTGATCGAATCCAGGAGAGTCTGGGCCGCCTTCGCCTCCGGGGCCTTGGGGTAGCTCGCGATGATGTCCTCCAGGATTCCTTGGGCCACCTTGAGCCGCCCGGACTTCAGGTGCTCGATCGCGATATTGAGCCGGCCGCGAGCGAATTCGTCGTTCACCTGCTCGTCGGTCTTCCCCCGGGTCGGGTCGGGCAGGCTGCGCGCTTCCGGAGCGGGGTTTGCCTTCGAATCGTTGCGAATCACGCCCAGACGGAAGTTGACGTCCTTGTTGGTCGGATCCTCGGCAAGCGCCAGCCGGAGGTAATCCATGGGCTCCGGTTCATAGGCGCCGACCGGGTGGGACCGCCAGGGGTTTTTCTGGTTTGAGCTTTCAAGACTGTCGGCCATCCGAATCAACTCCTCGGCTTTCTGGACGTTGGGCCTCCTCTGAGCGGGCGGCACGAAATCCTCCGGCTTGACGTCGTGGACCGGGATCACCCGCAGGCATAGCTTCCCATTCACGATCACACGGGCTACCACCCCTTGGACTTCGCCCTGCAGGTTCGTTACCCAGCAGTCCGGACGCGGCTGACTTCCACCCCAGCCGTCGGGCCACGGCGCCATGGCCTTGGGGTCCTTTCCCTTGATCCAGAAGCATTCGGGATTGCCCACCGGTTGGGTTTCGCTGCAAACGATCCCCGGAACGGGCTGAACTACCTGGAAGAGGAAGATCGGGTCCCCGGCGCTCACGGAGGCCTTCGCCAGCTTGGCGGGCTTCGGCCCGTACTGCGGATTGACCTTGGAGATATCCACCTGAAGAAGCGCTAGGTCCCGGCTCGGGTGCACGCCGATCACCCTCGGATTCGTCGACGGGCCCCCGATCGTGCATGAGACGTTGCCCGTCACGCAGACGTTTCGCCAGGGGGTGAGGATCAGTCCTTTCTCGCTGATCAGCAGGGCTCGGCAGGACTCATTTCGATTGGGCGCGATCGCAGTCGTCAGCTGAACCATGGATCTTTCCAACGACGAGTCCTGGGATTGGGCGGCCAGGGAAGTCCCGGCCCCCAACAGCAGGACCAACCCAGCAATGCGAATCGAATCAGTCATCGATGCCTCCCCATGGTGTTCAGTATAGCTGATGTTTCGGGTTTAGTTCGGTTACTATTAAACCGCCCCTCCCTGCAGAGCTCGGGGAGCGTTCGGGCGGAACCAAGTTCAGAGGTCGCATTTGCCAAGATGCCGGGGAAGGGGCCTGAATCCTCACGGCCCTTGCGGACCAGAGGTTTTCAAAACCATCGGTTATTAGGGAGCACCACTTCAGGCAAAGATACGGAACCTGAAGGAGGTGACCCATGGAGCCCTTCACATAACCCCGGAGCAGCTCCAACCCTTATTTCCATGGACGAGAGCAGGGGATGATGAAATCTGCTGCAGCCGAAAACCTCCCGGAACCCGCATCCTCTGCGAGAGGGGGGACCCAGGCCGAAGGGGCATTACTTCGACGGAGGCCAAGCCACGAAGACCAGCATTCCCGGAAGAAGCCCGAGAGACGAATTATCGACTTCGATGTCGACGGTGAAGGTCCCCGTCGCTGGATCGACCGTTCGAGTCGACCCGAGATAGGAGCCCTCCATCTTCTTGTCCAACCGGTTTCGGAGTACAAAGGTCACCCGATCTCCCCGGGCGACGCGGTCGAGGGTGGTTTCGCTCGACGCAGGGAGCGAAACCGTGAGGCGAAGTCGATTCACGTTCTGAAGCCGAAGAAGCGCCACGGGAGTGGACCCGACGGGAGGGCCCACCAAGCTTCCTTCTTCCACCTCGCGATCTGCGATGATGCCGTCAAAGGGCGCAAGGATTCTGAGATAGGCAAGGTTTGCCTCGCAGGTGGAGAGACGGGCCTTATCGAGAGCCGCCTTGCTTTTTGCCGCCTCAAGCTCCTGCGGAGTGGCCAGGCCCTTGGAAACTACCACCAGGAGCCTTTGGACTTCGACCTCGTCCTGCGCAAGACGGATGCGCGCCTCCTCCGCGACCGCCTGCAGTTCGGGTGCCTTAAGTTGAATGAGAAGGTCCCCCTTCTTAACGCGGTCGCCCCGAGTGACTTCCACCCGCTCCACATGGGCCTGAACTTTCGAGAAGATCGAGACCTCGCGGATCGGATGGAGGTGGCCCAGAGAGGAATACCCCTCGTCCTTTGCCTCTTGAACGGCGGGCGGAACGCCCACCTTGGATGGCGGGGCCACCTGTGCGGCCCCCTTAGGGGACGCCGGCCCGGTCCCCGTCGATTTCCAGAGGATCGCTCCAACAATGAGTGCGAAAGGAACGATCGCGACCGCGATCAGGAGCCTCGATCGCCCTCGGGGCACAGAGCGAGCCGCCGCTTCGAGAATCGTGCAATCTGCGCAATATCTCGCAAAGCGGTTCAGGCAGTCCGGACACTCCTCAAGATGGGCAGCCACCCGGGCGTGTTCCTCTGACGAAGTCCAGTCGCAGGCTTCGGCGAGAAGAAGATCCTGATCCACATGAGTCATGGCATGCTCCTCAGCACTTCGCGGAGAACCTCCAGGGCACGGAAGAGCTGCACCCGAACATTTCCGGCGGCAAGCCCCAGACGACGGGCGATTTCGGCTGGAGTGCGTCCGTCGCGGAACCTCTCCAGAAGAATCCGACGGGGAGGCTCCGGCAACCTCTCCAGGGCTCGGGATACTCTGGTCAGATCCGCTTCCAGGTCATCCTGAGAATCCGGCGGCACGCCACAGTCGATGGAATCCTCCAGGTCGGAAACGAGCCGAAGTCTCCGCTCCCTTGCCTTGAGCGAAAGCGTCGTCGCCGTCCGGAAGATCCAGCCCGCCAGGTTTCCCGTGCAATCGAGCCTCGGCAGATACTCCTGGAGTTTGAGGAAAGCTTCCTGCCGCACTTCTTCCGCGTCGGCCTCGTTCTGAGTGATTCGGCGGGCCAGTCGAAAGACCGCCGGAGAACACTGCTTGAAATATGAGTTGACCTGGTCCTGGAGGTCTACCGATCCTTTAGAGGAGCCTTTCATACTACTTCTACTAATCGTGATAGGACCGGAGCGTTACCCTTTCTCGCGAATAATCTCGCTCTTCCCACAGAGCCGGGGCCGGGAGTTCATTGGGGTTGGGGTATTGGGAATTTGGACCTCCGCCCGCCTCGGGAGATGGTGCCGGGGAAGGGGCTTGAACCCTCACGGCCCTTGCGGACCAGGGGTTTTCAAAAACCCTCGATTATCGGCGGATATCTTGCACGGAATCGCTGCGCTGAGCCGATGCCCTGCTCAGGAGAGCTCGCCGGCCCGGAGGGGGGGCCGAGGGGAACTGCGTGGAGTTCCCCCCGGCCCCGGCAAATGCTGGGAGCTCAGTGGATCGTGACCTTCTGGATCACCTTGGTAGGTCCGTAGTGCTCGTCGAACCCGTAGGCGGTGAGCTTCACCTTGCCGCTGCGGTACACCTTCACCGTCGCCCAGGCGTAATCCCGGTCCGTGTTGGGATTGAGCGTCGGGATGCCGGGGCCCACCTCGAAGGGAGAGCCGCCCGACCCGACCAGGACCTGCCAGGCGGTGCCGAACTTCGCGATGTGGAAGATGTGCTCGTGGCCGCAGAAGTAGGTCGCGCCGTACTGCTGGATGACCTCCCAGAACGCGTCCCGCAGGGTGGGGGAGTTATCCAGTCCTGCCGGCGCCACGGGAATGGGATTTCCCATCGAGTCGACGAGATAGTCGTACGTGAACGCGGGCTTATGTCCGAACACGAAGGAGCGGATCACCCCGCGACCCTGGGCCGCCGCGAGATCCGCCTTCAGCCAGTTCGTGGGCGCCGTGGCGTCGAAATAGGTGTGCGTCGCCGGAGTGCCGGACGGGTCCGTGTTGATGACGGCGAAATGGACGCCCCGGAAGTCGAAGCTGTAGGACAGCTGACTCTGGTTGTTCGGCAGACCGTCGAGGCTCGCGTGATCGGCGTTATCGATGCTCGTGGGAGCTTCGCCGAACAGATTGGTGAAGCGGGCCGAGTCCATGATGAGGTCGCCCATGTTCACGCGCCAGGCGTCCTCGTTTGCAGCCTGCGCGTGCTTTCCGCCGTCCGGAGCCTTCTTCCACTGCGTCTCGTGGTTGCCCGCGACGGGGACGACGTAGATGCCCCTCTCCATCGTCCGGGCCACCAGGCCGCGCCAGAATCCGTACTGGATGTAGAAGTTGAAGAGATCGGAGCCGACGATGTCGGAGACAGTCGCAGTCTTCGAGGGCACGATCGCGTTGCCGTAGCCCATGATCATGTCGCCGTTGAAGATGAAGAGCTGCGCCTTCTGCTCGTGCGCGGTGTCGAGGATCCGGCTGAACGCCTTCGTGTTCTCGAGCCAGTGCTGGTCCTGGGCGGAGACCGGGAGCTGGCTCGGATCGGGGCTGACGGGATCCTGACGGGAGTCTCCGACGGTCGAGAATGTCAGGATCTGGGGATCGCGCGAATCGTCATCCTCATCCTCGTCCTGGCCCTTCCCGACGACCTCGGCGGCGGGCGACACCTTAGCCACGACCGGGGCTCTCGCGGGCGACGAATTCGCCTTGGCGGACAGAGCGGTCAATCCCAGGACGGCCAGGCACGCGGCTAGGGCCACGGCCACTCCACGACGCTTGGGCGTCATCAACATGTCCTTCCTCTCCTTTCTCAGGTCCCCTGCCTCGCCTTCCAATGCGGCGTACGAGCGCGGATGATTTCAAAGCGCCGTAAACACCTGATGGAATCAGTGTTAGCCCCCCATGAAGTGTGGATCGGGATTCGGGGCCGCCGCGTTGGCCCCTGGGAATGGTTCGGAAGCGCGTGGAGCTCTTCCGGAGGGACAAAGGTATCCCGATGATGGTGCCGGGGGAGGGACTTGAACTCTCACGGCCCTTGCGGACCAGGGGGTTTCAAAACCATCGATTATCGGAACAGGAGGCTAGAGTATTGCCGGAAAGAAGGGAAAGGGCAGATTCATTGACCCTCGGGAGGTTGCCAGAGTTCGATGCGGTTGCCTTCCGGGTCTTGGACCCAGCCGAACTTTCCGTATTCGGACTCCTCCACCTTCGCGTCCACGGCGCAGCCTTCAGATCGTAGCGCTGCAAGGAGAGAATCAAGGTCATGCACGCGAAAATTGATCATGTAACTTGCAGTGCTTAGAACGTAGTGCGACGTATCGTCCTTGAACGGGCTCCAGATCGTGGCTCCTGCACCGGTTGGGTTCTCGGCCGTCGCCCAGCGGAATGCCACCCCACCCCATTCCTCGATGTTTAGTCCGAGGTGTTCCCGATACCACGCCCCGAGTGCCCTCGGGTCCTTTGATCTGACGAACACGCCGCCGATGCCAGTGACACGCTTCATCGGAAGACTCCTTGATACAAAACCGGTGGGGATGCTTCGTCACCTATCTTATCCCCGGTCTTTGAGAGAGCGAGAAATTCACAATCGATCCGGTTCTTGGATCCAGGATTTCCGGCCGATTCGTGCCGGGGGAAGGACTTGAACCCTCACGGCCCTTGCGGACCAGGGGTTTTTAAAACCATTGATTATATTCGGAGCCCCTCAGGCAAAAAGACGGAAACCGAGGAGGGTACCCTGACCAAGATTCGTTTAGGCTGCTGACGATCCCAAGGGCGACTGGGGATGTGTCGCTTAATCCTTTCCCAGGGGGGCATTACTCCGGCCGTTTTACGCCGGGGTTAGCTTGGTGGATTGACACGTGCTTCCAGAGGCCAAGGAAGCCGGGCCAGCGCGGCGCGACGGTTGGCAACTCTGAAGGCTTAGAAGCCGCGCCTTTGCTCAAGGCCAGCCGTAGCGGCTTACTGCAAAAAACACAGATAATGACGGGGTCAGGCCAGGCATCTCGCGGTATATGGTAGTTGACGTGCCGCTGTCCACAGGCGGTACATGCCGGAAGGGTCAAGGGCCGAAGTGAGAGCAACTTGAAGACAGGCCAGCCCGAGAGGGCCAGCAGCAGGATCGCCATAAACATCCCAACTACGATAGAAAGACCCTCGTTGAGGCCGGCGGCCTGCGTTGAAAGAATGCCGCTGAGAACACCTGCCGTAAGAAGCAGGATCATGACGAGGAGGTGCATTACCGTAATCAACATGGTCTCTTGAATATTGTAACGCAGGGAGCACATTCGATATGTCCACATCTGAATCCGCTCGTTAGTGGATTCCGAACGCTGGAGGAGTGCTCCCGTGTTGGATTGGGCACTATGAGGGGTACCCTACTTCATGGTGCCGGGGGAGGGACTTGAACCCTCACGGCCCTTGCGGACCAGGGGTTTTTAAAACCCCAGCGTCTGCCAGTTCCGCCACCCCGGCATGCCCCGAGCTTCTCGAGGCGCCTTTCGTTCCACAAAACTGAGCGTCTGTTTTGTGGAACTACGTTAACGACGGCCAGGGGAGGGATAACGAAAGCTCGCGCTCGAAAACGCGAGCCGCCTGTAGCACGCCGAGATCGTCCAGCACCCGCCCTTGCACCTGCAGTCCAATGGGCAGCCCCGACGACGTCATCCCGCACGGCACCGAAATCCCCGGCAAACCCGCCAGGTTCGTCGCCACGGTGTACACGTCGCAGAGATACATCGACAGCGGGTCACTCGCCTTCGCGCCGACCGGGAACGCGGGCGTCGGCGATGTCGGCCCCACGATGACGTCGCACGACTCGAAGGCCTTGTCGAAATCCTGCTTGATGCGCCGACGCACTTTCAGCGCGCGGTTATAGTAGGCCTCGTAATACCCGCTCGACAGGGCGAAGGTGCCCAGGATAATCCGGCGCGTCACCTCCGGCCCGAAGCCCTCCCTCCGCGACTTCGCGATCAGGGTGCCGACGTCCCCCTGCTCCTTCGTGCGATGGCCGTAGTGAACGCCGTCATAGCGCGCCAGGTTCGAACTCGCCTCGCACGGGGCCACGATGTAGTACGCTGCGATCGCGAACTCCGTCATTGGGAGCGAGACGTCGACGGTCGTCGCCCCCTTGGCCACCAGCGTGCCGATCGCCGCTTCGACGGAGGCTCGGATTTCCGGGTCGAGTCCCTGGCCGAAGTACTCTTTCGGAACGCCCAGCCGAAGTCCTTTCGCGTCGCGGTCCAGCCCGCCGAGGAAGTCCGGCACCGGCTGGTTCACGCTCGTCGAGTCGAGGGGATCGTGGCCCGAGATCGCCTGCGTGAGCAGCGCCGCATCCCGCACCGAGCGGCCGAAGGGGCCGACTTGATCAAGGCTCGACCCGTACGCAACCAGTCCGTAGCGAGATACTCTCCCATAAGTCGGCTTAAAGCCGACCGTACCGGTCAGCGCCGCGGGCTGGCGGATCGAGCCGCCGGTGTCGGAGCCCAGGGCGAGCGGCGCCATGCCCGCGGCCACCGCTGCCGCCGAGCCGCCGCTGGAGCCACCGGGCACGCACTGGAGATTCCAGGGGTTTCGCGAGGTGAAGAAGGCCGAGTTCTCGGTCGATGAGCCCATGGCGAACTCGTCGAGGTTCGTCTTCCCGACGATCACCGCGTCCTCCTCTCGAAGGCGGCGGACGACGGTCGCATCATAAGGCGCGCGGTAGTTCTCGAGGATTCTGGAGCCACAGGTCGTCGGCGCGTCGGTGGTGCAGAGGTTGTCCTTCACCGCCACGGGGATTCCGGCGAGGAGACCAGTCTTCTCCCCGCGGGCGATCTTCTCGTCGACCCTCCTCGCTTGGGAGAGGGCCGCATCACGGTTGACGGAAAGAAAGGCGCGGACCTTCGGATCGATCGCGGCCAGGCGGGACAGGAACCGCTCGGCCACCTGTGTCGCGGTGGTCTTCTTTGAAAGGATGTCCTGGCGGATGGAAACGGCGTCGGTCATTCGATGATCTTGGGGACGATGAAGAAGTCGCCGGTCCGCTCGGGGGCGTTTTGAAGGGCGGCCTCGCGCGAAAGGCTCGGGCGTGGCTCGTCCGCCCGGAAGACGTTGTGCATGTCGACGGCCTGGGCGAGGGGCTCGAGGCCCGCGACGTCGAGTTTCTCCAGCTTGGCGATGTAATCCAGGATGGCGCCTAGCTGGCCTCCATAGCGCACGAGCTCTTCCGCGGTGAGCTGGAGCCGGGCTAGCTTGGCGACTTTCTCGACGGTTTTCGGGTCGATGCTCATGGAGGGGCTACTCTAGCAGACCCCGCGGGACGTGTCTATGATGGACGAATGCGCCGTTGGGAGGGTCACCTCGCGAGGTCCTCGTCGTACTAGGTTCCGGTGGTTTTGATTGACCCCCCGGCGGGCCCGGCATAAGGTAGGGGATCTCATGAGCACCTCTTCTTTGCGCTTTCCCGCAGCCATCCTCCTTCTGTCCGCCTCGTTCGGGTTCGCGGCGGAACAGGACGCGGCCGTGATCAAGATCGTCTCCAGCCTCCCCCGCACCGGCTCCGCCCGAGGGCAGACCGACACCATCGTCAACGGCATCAAGATGGCCATAGATGAGGCGGGCAACAAGTCCGGCGCCTTCACGATCCAGTACGAGGACCTCGACGATGCCACCGCCGCGGAAGGGCAATGGACCGCCGAGAAGGAATCCGCAAACGCCGACCAGGCGATCAAGGACCCCGACGTCATGGTCTACATCGGGACCTATAATTCCGGCGCTGCCAAGGTCTCCATGCCCAAGCTCAACCAGGCGGGGCTCCTGATGGTCAGCCCCGCCAACACCTGGCCCGGCCTCACCAAACCAGGCAAAGGCGACCCCGGTGAACCTGAGAAGTACCGACCCTCCGGCAAGATCAACTATGTCCGCTGCGTGCCAGCCGACGACATCCAAGGCGTCGTGTCCGCCGACTGGGCCAAGAAGCTCGGGCTGAACAAAGTCTTCATCCTCGACGACCGCGAAGTCTACGGGAAGGGCATCGCCGACCTCTTTCATGCCCACGCCGACGAAATCGGACTCAAGGTACTGGGACATGAAGGGATCGACGCGAAGGCCCAGGAATTCAAACCGCTCATGACGAAGATCAAGGCCGCAGGGCCTCAGTTGATCTACTTCGGCGGCACCACCCAGACCAAGGCGGGCCAACTGGTGAAGGACATGCTCGCGGTCGGCCTTGACGCCAAGTTCATGTGC
>Ga0070731_10000737_pt1 | contig 39608 bp, 42 predicted proteins | sample Coa_R1_2_FD_66448 | JGI IMG/M metagenome (GOLD analysis project Ga0070731, IMG submission 66448) | Surface soil microbial communities from Centralia Pennsylvania, which are recovering from an underground coalmine fire - Coalmine... | ecosystem: Environmental > Terrestrial > Soil > Unclassified ...
CTCGGCCGCGAGCTGGGGGCCGGGTCGATGATCCTCGTCGCGCGCAAGGGCGACGCGCCGGCCGAGGAGGGCTGACCGGAAACTGTTTCGCGGCTTCGCCGCGAAACAGTTTCATCTTCGCGGCGGCTCCCCGGCGACGGGCCGGTGGCCGGCGAGCTCGGAGTCGACGACGCCCTCGCCGCTCGTCAGCGACGGCAACAGGCGCTGGAGCTCGTTGAGCCTCGCCGCCGGCATCACCGCCGCAACCTCGGCGAGCTCTCCGTCGAGGCTCGACGAGTCGACGGTGCCCCCCAGCCGGGCGAGCGCGGAGCTCACGGGGCCGATCGTGTCCACGGGCACCTCGACGCGGACGCGGAGGACGGGCTCGCAGACGACAGTGCCGGCCCGCTCGATCGCCCGGTGCAGAACGAGCGGCGTCAACTCCTTGAAATCGGCCGCCGAGGTCGATCCTCGCTTCGACGGCGGCCCGTCGGCCACCGCATGCTCGCAGTCGGTCAGCGTCACGACGCAGTCCGTGACCTGCCATCCGTGCGGCCCGGACGTGAGCGCGTCGTGGACGTAGCCCCGCATGTGCATCTCGAAGCCCTCGCGCGACTTGTAGATGTGGATCGGCACGGCGATGCGGTCGATCGCCGAGCGAAACGCCACGCCCGAGCCGGGATGTCCCGGATCGACGCGGAGCCCGACGGTCGCGTCGTACGGGTTCCCGTCCTCGTGGATCGCGACGACCGCTCGGCCGGTGCCGCGGAGCCGTTCGACGTAGATCGGCGTCGTCTCGCGGAACTCGACGGCGATCCCGAAGTCGTCCGCCAGCGTCGCCCCGATGACCTCCTTCTGCACCTCGCCGTAGAGCGACACCGACAGGCGGCCGCCGTCGAGCCGCACGTCGATGAGCGGGTCCTGCTCCGCGAGTTGCGCAAGCGCGGCGCGAAGCCTCGGACCCTCGTCCGGATCGCGAGGGACGACTTCGGACTCGAGTGTCGGTGAGGCGAACTGGCGATCGACCGCACCGGCGCGGGGCTCGCCCAGCCAATCCCCGATCCGGGCGGAGTTGAGGCCCCACAGCTTGGCGACGGCGCCGGCCGCCGCCGAGGAACGCCGGACCGCGCCCCCGTTCTCGAACACGGCGAGCGATGTCACCTTGCCGTCGGGGCCGCCGCTGAGCGGAACCCGGTCGCGCGTGCGGACGGTTCCCGAGAAGAGGCGGACGTAGGCGATCCTGTCGCCGCCCGGGCCGCGCTCGATCTTGAACACCTTCGCCGACAAGGGCGCCGCGGGGTCTCCTCCGGCCGCGGGCAAGAGGCGGGCCAAGCCTGCGGCGAGCTCTCCGACTCCTGCGCCGGTCCGGGCGGAGCCGAGGAAGACGACCGGATCCGCGACGAGCTTGGCGCGGACCTGGGCGACGACGCGCCCGGGGTCGGCGCCCGTCCGGTCGAGCTTGTTGACGAAGATCAGCGTCGCCACGCCGAGCCGCTGCAGCGCGCGCATCAGGATGCGCGTCTGCGTCTGGACGCCTTCGACGGCGGAGATCACGAGCACAGCACCGTCGAGCACGCTCAGCACACGTTCCACCTCCGCGATGAAGTCGGGATGGCCGGGGGTGTCGATCAGGTTGACGTGCACGTCGCCCACGTTGAAAGACGCAACGGCAGACTTGATCGTGATGCCTCGCCGGCGCTCGAGCGCCAGCGAATCCGTCTGCGTCGTGCCCGCGTCGACGCTGCCGGGCTCGGCGATGACCCCGGCGTTGTACAGCAGCCGTTCTGTGAGAGTCGTCTTACCGGCGTCTACATGCGCCAGGATCCCAAGGTTGAGCTCTTGCCTCGACACGCGTCATACCCTCCGAATAGGTCACAAAGGCCTTCGTGGACATGACTGCGTGCGGCACGCCGCCTCCTTGGGGTCGACTGACGTCCTGAGGACGCGAGTCTACTCGCTCAGCTGCCAGACGTCGTCGCGTAGCAGCGGAACGACGCGGCCGTCACGCATGATCGCGTCGACGGCGACTTCCGGTCCGCCGATCATGAAGTCCGTGTGGACGCTGGAGTCGACGTTCGCACCTTCGGCGTCCGGATCGGAGAGCGCGTCCGTGTAGCACCCGCCGTACGCGACGTGGCAGGTCGCGTTCTCGTCGAAGAGCGAGTCCGCGAAGGTCAGCCCCGTCCGGCCGACGCGCGACGCACCGTCGACGAGCGCGACCTCGCCGAGGTAGGGAGCGCGGTCGTCCGTCTCGAGCTGAGCCAAGATCACATCGGCGCCGCTGTCGGCCCGGACGTCGACGATGCGGCCGTCCTCGAAACGCACCACGAGGCCGCGGATCATCTGGCCGTACATCTCGAGCGGACGGGTCGACCTCACGACGCCCGCCGTGCGGCGCGAATCCGGCGTGGTGAAGACCTCCTCGGTCGGCATGTTCACGACGTGGCGGATGCCGTCCGCGGTCACGGCGTCGCCGCCCCGCCAGCGGGACTCGGGCAGCAAACCGACCGTGAGGTCCGTGCCGGGCCCGGCGAAGTGCAGCGAGTCGATGTCGAGCGCGTCGAGTGTGCCGGCGCGGTGCCTCAGCATCGCCACGTGCTCCTGCCACGCCGCGACCGGGTCGTCCTCGTCGAGGCGGACGCAGAACGCGACCTGCTGCCAGAGCTGGTCGAGATCGGGCCCGCCGAAGACGCGGCTCGCCCAGCCTTCGTTCGGGCAGGCGATCACCGTCCAGTTGTTGAGCATCTCCGTGACCTGGCGCATGTTCTCCGCGGCGAGGGCGACCATGCGCGCCCGGCCGACGCGTTCGCCCGGCAGGTCGGCGAGCAGCTCGGGCTCCGGCTCGCCGGTGATTGCGATCACGGCAGCCCGCTCGGCGCCGACGGTCTTCGCCCGCGACAGCAACCACGGCGGCGTCCATGTCAGAACCTCGTCCGATGCGCGCTCGATCAGTGCGCGGCGCACGTGCTGGTCGCTGTAGAGCACGTCGACGTAGCTCGCGCCGGCCGCGTAGGCGGCGCGCGCGACCGCGCGCACGACCGGTGCATGGTCGACGCGTCCGAGCACCTCGACGAGCTGGCCGGGTTGGACGTTGGCGCCGACGCGGACCGCGAGCTCCGCGTACCGCTCGACTAATCCATTCGGAGGCTGCGTCACGCAGCCTCCAGCTGCCACACGTCCTCGCGCAGGATCGGCACCGCCGCGCCGTCCGCGGTGATGCCGTCGACCTCGACCTCCGGACCCCCGACCATGAAGTCGGTATGCACGCTGGAGACGTTCACGCCCTCGTCGGGCCCGCCTCTGACGGCCTCCGCGATCCCGAGGCCGTACGCGATGTGGCAGGTGGCGTTCTCGTCGTAGAGCGTGTCCCAGAACGTCAGGCCGGTCCGTCCGACCCGCGAGGTTCCGTCCACGAGCGCGAGCTCGCCGAGGAAGCCGGCACGGTCGTCGGTCCCGAGCTGCGCGCGCACGAGCTCGGCGCCGTGCTCGGCGTCGACGTTCGTGATCCGGCCGTTCTCGAGCGTCACCTTCAGGCCGCGTACGACGTCGCCGAGCAGCGCCAGCGGCCGAGTCGAGGTCACGACGCCGTCGGCGCGCCGGCAGTCCGGGGTCGTGAAGACCTCCTCGGTCGGCATGTTCGGCACATAGCTGCGCCCCGACGCCGTACGGAACTGCGCCGCCAGCCAGTCGGCGTTCTCGAGCAGCCCGACGGTGAGATCCGTCCCGGGCCCCCGGTAGCGGATCGCGTCGAAGCGCCGCTCGTTCAGCGCCGCCGCGCGCCGCAGGAGCTGCTCGACATGCTCGCGCCAGGCCTCGACCGGATCCGGCTCGTCCAGCCTCGTGCAGAAGGCGACCGCCTCCCAGAGCCGCTCGAGATCGGGCTCGCCGAACACCTGAGTCGCCCAGCCCTCGGTGGGAAACGCGATCCCGGTCCAGTTGACGGACTGCGCCAGCATCTGCTCGACCTGGATCTCCGCGAGCGCCTTCGGGCGGTCGCGGCCGACGCGCTCCGGGTCCAGATCGGAGAGCAGCTCCGGGTCGGGGTCGCCGGTGCTCGCGATGTGCGCGTTGCCCGACATGGCGCGCCACCGTTCCTGGAGCCACTCCGGGGCGTAGCCGAGCGCCTCGTCCGGGCCCCGTTCCACCTTCGCCCGGCGGACGTGCTGGTCGCTGTAGAAGACGTCCACGTAGCGCGCCCCCGCGGCGTATGCGGCGCGCGCGAGCGCGCGCGCCAGCGGGGCGTGGTCGACGAGGGTGCTGACGAACACCGTCTGGCCCTCCTCGATGTTCGCCCCGACGCGAACGGCGAGCTCCGCGTAGCGCTCGAGCCGGTCGTCCGTCGCGTTTCGCATCGGGGTAACGATAGAGAAAAGACTATGTGTCCACGGGGACGTCGTCCCAGCGTTCGCCCAGCCCGCACACCCAGTTCAACGCCCGGTGGCGTTCGAGCGCGATCGAGTGGGCCTCACCGCGCTCGACGGGGGTCAGGTGCCGATAGACCTTGCCGAACGCCGGGAAATCGCCGCGGACGGGGGAGGGGAGCGCTCCCTGCTCGTAGCCGCGCATGGCGGTGGCCGCCACCACCTGGTCGACGGTCGCATACCCCGGCGGCAGGTCGATCGAGGCGGGCACGAGCTCGCTCGTCCGCGCCCGCCAGTGCCAGAGCCGGGCGGCCTCGCGCTCGGCCTCGAGCTCCTCGGCCGGCCGGAGCTCGGGGCCGTCGAGCGAGACGGCGGCCATCTCCTGCGTCTGGAACGGCTTGTCGTACGGCGGCAGAGCCTGGAGCTGCAGCGCCCACAGAAGCGTTCCCAGGGCCTCTCCGCGCCAGAGGGCATCCACGACCTCCGGATGTGCTCCATCGGTCTCGAGGCGCCGCAGCGCGCCCCGTACGTCGTCCTGTAGCGCCCGGCACCGTTCGACGACGTCCCGCTGGGGACGGACCCGGATTCGCGCCACGACCGGAAGCTACAACGAATGTTGCGAAGCCTCCACAGTTCCGTCGGGTCGCGTCGGTACGGTCGCTGAGGACTATGGCGAAGACGGCCGCCCTCCAGCACGCCTGCACCGAGTGCGGAACGGCCTCGGGACGCTGGCTCGGCCGATGCCCGGGCTGCGGCGCGTTCGGGACGATGGTCGCGGAGGCCCCTCCGCCGCGGAGCGGGCGCCGCTCCGAGTCGAGAGCGCCGCTGCGGCTCGTCGAGGTCGTGGCCGACGAGGCCGACCGGATCCCGACCGGCGTTCCGGAGCTCGACCGCGTCCTCGGCGGCGGCCTCGTGCCGGCGTCGCTGGTGCTCGTCGGCGGCGAGCCCGGCGTCGGCAAGTCGACGATCCTGCTCATGGCCCTGACCGCCATGAGCGGCACGCGCCCGTGCCTTCTCGTCACGGGTGAGGAGTCCGTCGCGCAGGTGAAGCTGCGGGCGGACCGTCTGGGGGGCGCCGCGAACGTGCAGATTCTCGCCGAGACGGAGCTCGACGCCGTCTGCGACACGCTCGAACGGGAGCGGCCGGAGGTCTGCGTGATCGACTCCGTGCAGACGCTCTGGTCGCAGGAGGTCGGCTCGGCGCCCGGCTCCGTCTCGCAGGTGCGTGAGGCGGCGGCCCGGCTCCTGCGGGTCGCCAAGGAGTCCGGCGTCGCGACGTTCCTCGTCGGACACGTGACGAAGGACGGCTCCGTCGCCGGGCCGCGGGTGCTCGAGCATCTCGTCGACTGCGTTCTGCAGTTCGAGGGCGACCGCTACCACGCGCATCGGGTCCTGAGGGCGGTCAAGAACCGGTTCGGCTCGACGAACGAGCTCGGCGTCTTCGAGATGACCGGCGCCGGCCTGGTGGGCGTCCCCGACCCGTCGGAGCTCTTCGGCCGGACCCACGGCGGCGAGGTCGGGGCAGCCGTGACCTGCACGCTCGAAGGGACCAGACCGCTCCTGCTCGAGATTCAGTCGCTGGTTGCGCCGACCGACCTCGCGATGCCGAGGCGGGTGGGGACGGGGGTCGATCCGAAGCGTCTCGCCATGATCGTCGCGGTCCTCAGCCGGCACGCAGGACTGCCGCTCGGCACCGCGGACGTGTTCGTCAACGTCGCCGGCGGTGTCCGGATCGACGAGCCCGGCGCCGACCTCGGCATCGCGCTCGCGATCGCGTCGGCGGCGAAGGGAGTGCCGGTTCGGGACGGCGTCGGGGCCTTCGGCGAGATCGGGTTGACCGGGCGCCTTCGGAGCGCAGCCCAGGCCGAGCGACGGGTCGACGAGTGCCGCAAGCTGGGTCTCCGCACGGTGCTCGCGCCGACCGGCACGAAGGGTGCGGCGGTCGAGGCGGATACCTTGCGCCGGGCGCTGGCCGCCGGGCTGGGGGCGACGCCCGGCTAATCCGCAAAATGCAGGGAAAACCACAGAAAACCCCTGCAAAAGTCGCGCTTTTTCGACGGTTCTGCTACCCTGTTGTTCCTCGCCGGTGGCGCCGTAAGGCCGCCGGCACTTTCGCGACGAGAACCGAAGAGGAGCGTCACTTGTACAAGGTCGGCGACAAGGTGGTGTATCCGCACCACGGTGCTGGGACGGTCGTCAAGCGCGAGAAGCGCGAGGTCCTCGGGGAGAAACGCGAGTACCTGACGATCAAGATCCTGCACAACGACATGACGGTCAACGTGCCTGCGGACAACTGCGAGCGGGTCGGACTGCGCAAGGTGATCGACGAGGAGGCCGTCAAGAAGGTCGTCAAGTACCTCACCTCGGGCGGCACCGAGATGCCCAAGAACTGGAACAGGCGCTTCAAGCACAACCGCGACAAGATGAAGACCGGCGACATCTTCGAGCTCGCCGAGGTCGTGCGGAACCTGGCGCTCCGCGACGGGGAAAAGGGGCTCTCGACCGGCGAGAAGCAGATGTACGTGAAGGCGAAGAAGATCCTCGCCTCCGAGCTCATGTACGCGAAGACGATGACCGAGGACGAAGCGCTCGCCTGGCTCGAGGAGACGCTCACGAACGGCGCGAAGGCCACCACCAAGCCTGTGGCGAAGAAGGCCGCGCCTCCGAAGCCGGCGCCTGCTGCCGCGAAGAAGCCTGCCGCGAAGCCTGCGGCGAAGAAGAAGACCGCCGCCGCCGCGTAGTCAGTGGACGCCTCCGCAAGTAGCGGTCAGCTCTGCCGGCTGCAAACCGTCGCATCGCTGCTCGGTTCTCGCTCGGCAGAGCTGGACCGAACTTACGGACGCGCCCACTAGGCGGCGTCTCGGATGGTCTGGGCCGTTCTCGTCGCCGCAGGGCGGGGAGAACGGCTCGGTGGGGATCGGCCGAAGGCGTTCGTGCGTCTCGGGGAGCTGCCGCTGCTGGCCGAGCCGCTGCGCCGTCTCGACGAGAGCGAGTGGATCGACTCGGTCGTCGTCGTCGCCCCCCCGGAGTGGGAGGAGCCGGCGATCCTGCTCGCCGAAGAGGTAGGCGCGTCGAAGGTGACGGCCTGCGTGACGGGCGGCGCGACGCGAACCGACTCGGTCCGCGCCGGCGTCGCCGAGGTGCCGGAGGAGGCGGCGGTGATCCTGGTGCACGACGCCGCCCGGCCGCTCCTGCCGCCGGAGGTGGTGCCGCGGTTGCTCGACGCGCTCGCCGCCGGCTTCGACGGGGCGGTGCCGGCGCTGCCGCTCCGCGACACCGTCAAGCTCGTCGCCGACGGCGCCGTCGTCGAGACCCCGGCGCGCGACGAGCTCGTCACGGTCCAGACGCCGCAGGCCTTCGTCGCGCCCGTCTTCCGTGCTGCGCTCGAGCAAGCAGGTACCAGTCGGTTACAGGCCACCGACTGCGCCTCGCTCGTCGAGGCCGCCGGCGGCCGCGTGGCGGTGGTCGAGGGCGACGAGCGGCTGCTCAAGGTGACGACGCCGGCGGATCTCGAGCGCGTCGCGTCGTGGCTTTAGGGGCCCGCCCAGCGAGGCCTTCCGGGCGCCCGGCGGTTGCAAACCTAGAAACCGTCGTCTTCGACGTCGGCGAGACGCTCGTCGACGAGACGAGCCTCTGGGAGCGGGCCGCCGATTCCGCCGGCGTGCCGCGCTTCACGCTGATGGGCGTCCTCGGCGGGCTTGCCGTGCGCGGTGAGCCTCACACCCGCGTCTGGGAGCTGGTCGGAAGGCCGCGGCCCGAGACGGCGTTCGCAGCAGCCGACCTCTATCCCGACGCGCGTCCGTGCCTCGAGCGGCTGCGCGGCACGTACCGCACCGGCGCCGTGGGCAACACGGGCGTCGAGACCGAGGAGCTGCTACGCCCGCTCGTCGACTTCGTCGGCTCTTCGGCTCGCTGGGGCGTCGAGAAGCCGTCGCCGGCGTTCTTCGCGCGCCTCGTCGCAGAAGCGGGAACTCGACCTGAGAGGATCGCCTACGTGGGCGACCGCGTGGACAACGACATCGTTCCTGCCCTCGCCGCGGGGCTCGTCGCGGTGCACGTGCGGCGGGGCCCGTGGGGCCTGCTCCACGAGGCGCCGCCCGGGGCGATCCGGATCGACTCGCTGGACGAGCTTCCGGCCAAGCTCCCGTCCTCAGGACGTCGAAGACGACCTCTTGACGCTAGGTCCGGTTGAGCTACCGCGTCGGCACCGGCTTCGACGCGCACGCGCTCCAGGACGGCGTGCCGCTCGTGCTCGGCGGCGTCGTCGTCGACCATCCGCGCGGCCTGGCGGGCCACTCGGACGGCGACGTGATCGCGCACGCGCTGATCGATGCGGTGCTCGGCGCCGCCGGCCTCGGCGACATCGGCTCGCTCTTCCCCTCGGGCGACGAGCGCTTCCGCGGCTCGTCGTCGCTCGACCTGCTGCGCGAGGCCTACGCACAGGTGCGGGCGGCCGGCTGGCGGCTGGTCAACGCCGATTGCGTGCTCGTCGGCGAGGGGCCGCGAATCGCCCCTCATCGCGTCGACATGAGCGCGCGCCTCCGGGACGCGATCGGCGACGGCGAGGTGAACGTGCGCGCGACGACGACGGACGGCCTGGGCTTCACCGGCCGCGGCGAAGGGCTCGCCGCGCAGGCGGTGGCGTTGCTCGAGTCGGCGTGACGGCCGGTCCGACCGTCACCCTGGAGGCGTGGCGTTCGAGATCAGGGCGCGCTGCTTCGGTAGCGACCCTCGCACGATCGCGCGGCTACTCGCCGGCCGTCCGACCTCCATCGAGCTCCCGTGGGAAGACGAGGCCGTGCTCGGGCGGGCGCTCCGGCTGACCCGCGATGTCACCGTGGTGGTTCGAACGAGCAGCGCCGAGGTCACGGAGTTCGTGCCGCAGGTTGCGGTGAGCTCGTTCGACGAGCGCGTGTTGCATGCCGTTCGGCGCAGGAGGTCCAAGGCGGTCACGACGCTGATCTTCGACGAGCCGCTGCGCATCGCGACGGTCGCATCGACCATCTCTCCGCGCCACGACCTCGTGACGCGCGACCTCGTGCGCGTCGCCCACGCCCTCGACGTACGTGTCGTCCCGTGGACGGTGAACGACGTGCGGAGCATGGTCGCCCTGATCGAGCTGGGCGTCGACGGCTTCGTCACCGATGAGCCTGCGCTCGCGCAAGCCGTCTTCGACGCGCGCACGAGCCTCGCGGCCTAGGACGGCAGCGAAGCGACGCCGTCGCGCAGCTCGACGAGCCCGTCTCGTTCGAGCGAGAGCAGCGCGTCTCCGTCCGTCGGCTGCTCTCCCGCTGCGACCGCGCGGAGCGCATGCGCGCGCCGCTGCCGGAACGACCCCTCGAACGGACCCTGTTTGCGGAGCGGCTCGAACCGCGAGCCTCGCGAGGGACACGCCGGTGCGAGTGGGCAGAGCTCGCAGCGAGGCACACGCGCGAGGCAGATCGTCGCACCGAGGTCGAACAGCGCCTGTGCGCATGCTCCGTCGAACAGCTCGCCGGTTCGTTCCTGCACGCGGCGGACGTTCGTGTCGACGGGGAGCACGTCGCGGCCGAGCGCGAAGTTCGCGACGGCGGTCGCCGTGTAGGCACCGACGCCGGGAAGCTCGGTCAGGTCGTCCGGCCAGCCGCTCTCCGCCACGATGCGCGCCGCTCGGTGCAGGTTGACCGCGCGCCGGTTGTATCCGAGCCCCTGCCATTCGAGGATCACGTCGCCGGCGGTCGCCGACGCCAGCGCCCCGACGGTCGGCCAGCGCTCCAGCCAGCGGGTCCAGCGCGGAACGACGCGCTCGACCTGCGTCTGCTGCAGCATCACCTCGCTGACCAGGACCGCGTACGGGTCGCGCGTCCTCCGCCACGGGAGGTCGCGCCCGTTCGCCCGGTACCAGCTCAGCAGCGCTTCGCGAATCGCCGTACCACCGTCGTCAGCCGCCGCAGTTCTTGTGCCCCCAGGCGGTGAGGTGCTTTTCGGCGGCCTTCAGCTTCGGCGTGTCGAACGCCTTCGCCGCGGTGGCCAGAGCCGCGACCTGTTGCGCGGTCGGAACCGTGCCCGGCTTGAAGCCGGCCTTGACGATCGCGTCGGCGTAGCCCTTGAAGGCGTCGACGAACGTCTTGAAGTCGCCCTTGATGTCGCCGGGCGCCGCGTTCGCGAGCGCGTTCAGCTCAGCCTCCTCGTTCTTGAGCGTGGCGCTCAGGTTCGACGAGGGCGTGAGGGTCGCCGCGACCTTCTGCGCGAGCGATGCGAGCTGCGCGCAGTTCTTCGTGCTCGCGAATGTCGGCGATCCGCCGCCGCTCGACGACGAGCTGTTCGTCGTCGTCGCGGCTGCCGTCGTCGTGGCGGCGGCTGCCGTCGTCGTCGCCGCGGCCGCGGTCGTCGCCGGCGGTGGGGATGCCGACTTCTTGCCGCCGCACCCGCTGGCGACGAGCACGAGGCTTCCCAGGAGCCCGATCACAACTGCCGTGGATCTCATCTCTGCCCTCCTGCGACCCGAGTTTCGGCGAACGCTACCGCGCGCCGCGGGCAGCGTCACGAGGACGGCTCGTGCAGCGGCAGCTCGACCCGGAACCGCGAGCCCTCGCCGGTGGCCGACGCCGCCGTCACACGCCCGCCGTGCGCCTCGGCGACCGCCGTGACGATCGCCAGCCCGAGCCCGGCGCCGCCGCTCGTCCGCGTGCGTGACGGATCGGCACGGAAGAAACGCTCGAAGACGCGCGTGCTGTCCCCCGCCGGCATCCCGGGCCCCTCGTCGGCAACCTCGAGGACGGCGTGCCCGTCGACGACGTGAACCGAGACCGAGGCTGCCGTTCCGGCAGGTGTGTGCTCGCGAACGTTCGCGAGCAGGTTGTCGACGATCTGCCGCAGGCGGTCGTGGTCACCGGTGACGACGACCGGCTCGACGTCGAGTGAGAGCGACCGGCCGGGCTCGAGGGCGCGCGCCGTCTCGACCGCCTCCCGCGCGACGTCGTCGAGGTGCACCTGGTCCCGGAGCAGAGGGCGGCCTTCGTCGAGCCGGGCGAGGAGCAGGAGGTCGTCGACGAGGAGGCCCATCCGCTCGGCCTCGCGCTCGATCCCCTCCATCGACCGTTTCAGGTCGTCCGGGCGCTTTGCGGCGCCGCGCCGGAAGAGCTCCGCGTACGCGCGCACCGCGGCCAGCGGCGTCCGCAGCTCGTGCGACGCGTCGGCGACGAAGCGCCGCAGCTTGGCTTCCGACTCGGCCCGCGCGTTGAACGCCGTCTCGATCTGCCCGAGCATCGCGTTGAGGGCGAGACCCAGGCGTCCGACCTCGGTCCGAGGCTCGGCGCGGTCGACGCGCTGCGACAGATCGCCCGACGCGATCGAACCGGCGGTCCGTTCGATCGCGCGCAGCGGCCGCAACCCGAGCCTGACGACCCAGAGGCCGAGCCCGACGATTGCGCCGAGCACCGCGAGCGTGACGAGCAGCTCGATCACCAGCAGGCGATGAAGCGTCCCGTAGACGTCGTTCAGCGACTCGGCGACGACGATCACGGCCTGCCCTTCGACCGATGCGCGGACTCGGTAGTGGCCGGTGCCGTCCGCGGACGGGACCGTGAAGTACGCCATCGGCTCGGGCCGCGTCCGGTGGAAGACGATGCGTTCCGGCAGCCTCGGCGGCGCCGGCGCGGGGCGGTCGCCGAAGCGACCGGGAGCGCGCACGCAATACACCTTCGACTGGTCGCTCGTCTCCACGCGCACGTACAGATCGGGGGGCAGCCCCGGCGGGCCGCACGACTCGACGGCGTTCTCGACTGCGACGTGATCCTGGTCGAGCGTCTTGTCGACTCTGTTGACGAGGAACGAGCGGAGCTCGTGGTACGTCGCCACGTCGGCCGCGAGCAGACCGACGGCGGCCAGTGCGGCGAGCCCCACCAGCAGGCGGGCTCTCAGGGACATTTCAATGTTGGTGTTCGAGCTCGAGCATGTAGCCCGCCTGGCGGACCGTGCGGATCAGCGGCGGGCCGAGCGCGTCGATCTTCTTGCGGAGGTACGAGACGTACGTCTCGACGACGTTGGAGTTCCCGCCGAAGTCGTAGCGCCAGACGTTCTGCAGGATCTGACTCTTGGAGAGCACGCGGCGCGGGTTGAGCATGAAGTAACGAAGGAGGTTGAACTCGGTCGCCGTCAGGTCGATGCGCGTATCGGCCCGCGTCACCTCGTGCCGGAGCTCGTCGAGAACCAGATCGTGGAAGCGGAGGACGTCGCCGGGAAGGTCGCCTGCAGTCCGTCTCAGGATCGCGTCGATGCGCGCGACGAGCTCGGCGAGGCTGAACGGTTTCGTGACGTAGTCGTCGCCTCCGGCGCGGAGCGCGTCGACCTTGTTCTCGGTCGCGTCCTTGGCCGTCAGGAACAGAATCGCGCACTTGTGACCCTGCGCGCGGACGCGCCGACCGACCTCGATGCCGTCGAGATCGGGCAGCATCCAGTCGAGCACGACCAGATCCGGCTCGTTCTCGGCGATCTTCGCGAGCGAATCTCGCCCGGTCGCAGCCTCGTCGACCTCGTAGCCCTCATACCGGAGAGCCGTTGCCACTGCGTCGACGATCGAGGCTTCGTCGTCGACCACGAGGACGCGGTGGGCGGGGCGCTCCGCCATGGACGAATCGTGGCAGAGGCTCCTGTGAGCCGTCTGTGAATCGTCCCCCTCGGGATCTACGGCGCCGGGAGCTCGTCCGAGTAGCTGATCGTGAACGAGCCGCCGTCGGGTCCCACCGGCGACGGCACGGCGCCCGTCGACGACGGCATCACCGCGAGCCGGTCGCCCGCGAGCAGCTCTATCGGCGTGACGGTCCAGGAGCCGAGCGGGGCAGCGTGTCCGTCGCCGACCGCGGCGGCGCCGCTGAACGACACGGTGCCGAAGTTCGTCAACGGCAGGACGGTGCAGGACGGGCCGTCGCAGTTCGACGGCGCCTCCGCGATCCATTCTGCGGACGTGAGGTCGGTGGTGCTCGTCTGGAGGTGCCGCGTGAACACGGTGTTGCGCGTGAGGTCTCGCAGCCGCAGGATCACGGTCGCATCGTGGACGACGACGACCGCGTCGATGCGGTCACCGGGCGAGAGCTTCATGCGCAGCTGCACGGGGGCTTCGGGCACGAGCTCGTACCAGACGTAGTAGACCGGCCGCCCCGACGCGTCACAGTCGGAGTCGGTTCCGATCTGCTCGAGCGCCTGCGACGTCTCCGCGTAACCGCCGAGCCCGACCCAGAACGACGACCACGTCGCAGTGCCGGCGGTGCACGTCGCGGCCGGCTGCGTCCACGAGCCCGATACGACGGAAAAGGTCATCGGCGAGCCGTCCGTCTCGCTGCCGGTGACGGCATACCCGGCCCAGTTCGAGCTGAGCGAGAGGTCACGGGCCGCTGCGCCTGCGCTCGCTGCGAAGCAGCAGGCCGCGACGACGATCGCCAGAAGAAGCCCGCCTCGCACCCGCCTGAGGGTAGCGCGGGCCGCCGGAGCTGTGTATGTCAGCGTCGCGACAGCCGCCAGGAGACGACGCCGACGCCGAAGAGTGCAAGCTCGACGACGGTGATCGTCAGGCGGTTCATCAGCGCGGCACCGAGGGCAGGCCCGTCCGGGACGATCGCCGTGAGCAGCCCGTACATGGACGCCTCGCGGACGCCGAGCCCGGACGGGGAGAACACGGCGAGCACCGCGACGATGGCGCCGACGGCCGATGTGCCGCCGAGAAACGCGATCGTCGAGAGCCCCGGATCGGCGCCGACGCTCCGCAGCAGGAAGTACAGCGCGAACCCGCCGATGAGCCAGGTGCCGCAGTAGAAGAGCAGGAGCATCAGCGTCAGACCGAAGGGCAACGGCTCGACCGTCGCGCCGAAGGGCCTCAGCAGGCGCTGACTCAACGGGCGAAAGACGCGTGGATGGAGCAGCGCTGCGCAGAGCAGCGCGAACGCGATCAGCAGCGGCAGAGGTGCGTTCGCTCCGCGCACCCACGCGAGGCTGACGACGAAGACGATGACACCCGAGATCGCCGAGAGCGCGGCTTCGACGAGGATCGACGCGAGGACCGTCGGCGTGTCGGTGATGCCGGCGGCGCGGCGGAGTGCGACCGCACGGGCCGCGGGTGTCCACACCCCGCCCGGCAGGTACTTGGCGAGCATCGAGACCATCTCGGCCTGCAGCCCGACCCGGTAGGAGATCTTGATCCGCCACGCCGCGAGCATCCGGATCCAGCCGAGGATGAACACGAGGTAGTACGCGGCGACCAGTGCGAGCGAGACGACGAGGTAGCCGACGTTCGCGTTCGCGATGGAGTCGCCGGCCTTCGACCACTCGTTCCGTACCGCCCACGCGCAGAAGCCGACCGTGACGACGAGGAGCGTCGCCTGGAGCGCCTTGTTGGTCCGCGGGTGCTCGCGGAGGTAGCGAACGGCCGAGACGGCCGGGCGGATGAGGGCGGACTCGACCATTCAGGAACGGGTAGGAGCGAGTCTGCCCGCCGCGGCGGGTGTCGTGCCGGCTACCCGGCGCGCTCGAGGCGGAGTGCGCGGGTCGGGCAGGTGGCCACTGCGCGCTGCGCCCGGCGCTCGAGCGCAGGCGGGACCCCGTCGGCCGGCACGATCGGGTAGCCCCAGTCGTCCAGACGGATCAGCTCGGGACAGAGCTCCGCGCACAGCCCGTGCGCGTCGCACGCGATGGGGTCGACCCGGAGCGACTTGGCCTTCGTCTTCGTCATACGGGGAGCACGCCGGCGTGGCGCCGGCCGCAGCCGCTGCGAAGCGCGTGCTGCTCGAATTCGGCGGGGAAGACGCGCAGTGCGGTCTCGAGGAAACGTGTCGCGCCGTCGGGATGGCGGCACGCGCCGCGGCCGCGGACCTGGCCCGACCAGCGCACGAGCTGTCCAAGCCGCTCGCCGCGTGCCCGGCCTCCGGCCAGCTCCTCGACCGCCCCCGCGATCGCGTCGAGCCCGTGTACGCACGGGCCGCACTGCCCGGCGCTCTCGCCTGCCAGGTAGCGGAGGACACGCGCGCATTCCGCGACCGCGCATGCGCGCGCCGGCAGCGCGACGATCGCACCGGCCCCGAGCGTCTCCGGCGTGATGCGCACCCGCGCCGCGTCGGCCGCGGCGACCCAGCCGCCGAAGTAACCGCCGACGAGGAATGCCGAGACCTCCTCGGTCAGGCCGCCGAGGTGCGCGATCAGCTCTCCGAGGGTGGCCCCCAGCTCGACCTCGTGCACGCCGGGTTGCTTGACGGCGCCGCCGAGTGTGACGAGCGCCGTGCCGGAGGCATCCGCAGTCCCCGCCGACCTGAACCAGCCGGCGCCGAAGCGCGCGACGAGTGCGACGTGCGCGAACGTCTCGACGTTCTGCACGAGCGTCGGCGCTCCGTCGAGCCCGCGCTGGAACGGATACGGAGGCTTCAGCGTGGGCTTGGGCTCGCCGCCCTCGAGCGCGCGCAGGAGGGCCGTCTCCTCGCCGGCGACGAACGCCGCCGGCACGGTGGCGAGCGTGATGTCGGCGTTGTCGCGTCCACGCCGCTCGGCGAGCGCTCGCGCCAGGCTGCCGGCGGCCGCCCTGTCCGACACCGCGACGACGACTCGCCGTGCGCGGATCGCGCCGGCGGCGACCACCGCGCCGTCGAGCACGAGGTGCGGCGTGAGCCGGCAGATCGCACGGTCCTTCGAGCTCGCCGGCTCGCCCTCGGCGGCGTTGGCGACCACGACTGGACGCCCCCGCGTCGAGGCGACGGCGCGCAGCTTGGCCGCCGTCGGGAACGCCGCGCCCCCGCGGCCGCGCAGGCCCGCGCGGTCGAGCTCTTCGATCAGTCCCGCGGGAGTCGGCAGCGGCCCGAACGCGGCCGCGTGCTCGGCAAGCGAAAGCGCGCGGTCGCTGTGGATGTCGGTGAGCAGGCGCGGCAGAACACCCGGCGCGGCGGACGCGACGGCTGCGATGCTCATGCGGTCGACACCGTCCCCGAGACGCTTCCGGACGCGGTGTCGATCGAGAGCGAGAAGTCGAGCCTCAGCCGATGGCCGCTTGCGTCGCGCACGCTTGCGCCGACATCGGTGCCGGCGAGCGACACGATCCGCCCGGTGTACACCGCACCCGTCGTCGCCGGAACGAACGAGACGCCGCCCGCCGTCATCTGCACGCCGTCACCGCTGGGGATGCCGCGCAGCTCGATGCGTGCCGCACCGCGTGGAGAGTCGGAGAGCTGCAGTGAGATCGCGACCGTCGCGAGCCCGTCGCCGCCGATGTCCGTCGAGACCGATCCGCCGACGGCGGATGTGAACGACGTCGGCGGCTTCGGAATCGTCGCCCTGACGACGCGGACCCGCTTTCGCGCCAGGATCGAGGCGGGGGTACCGGCGCGGCGCGCCCACCCGTGCCGCACCGGGCCGCCGTGGTCCCAGACGAGGAGGACGAGCGGAACCGCGACGGCCGCGGCGGCCCCGCCGACGCGTGCCGCGCGGGCTCCGTCGCCGAGCGCGACCCGCGCCAGGACTGCGGCCGCGACGAACAGGAGGCAGCCGATGCCGAGCGCCTGCAGCCAGCCGGTCTGCGCGTCGCTGCCGGTTCCCAGCGAATGCACCAACGCGATCGGCCACGCGGCGTACGCGAGCCAGTGCAACCCGCGCCACACGCGCGCGGGGATCGAGCCGCGCATCAGGCTCGTCGCGACCAGCGCGAGGAGAAGGTCGAAGGAGACCGCGCCGAGCCCGAGCCACAGCGGGCGGTACGGCGACCGGAACGGCACCACGGCGTCGAGCAGCCCGATCGGCGCATAACCGTCGGCGACGGTCGTGACGACGTGGATCGCGACGAACACGATCGAGAGCAGGGTGAGGTTCCGGTGGGCGTCGGTCAGTGCGAAGCGGGGCCAGGAATCGGTCCGCCAGCGAAGCGCGTTGACGATCCCGATCCCGACGGCCGCGGTCAGCAGGATCAGCGCGACGACGCCGCTGCCCCGCGTGAGGTACCAGAAGGTCGTGCCGTTGCCGGCGGCGAGCGTCATGCAGCCTCCGCTTCGAGGGGCCACCCTCCGACCCGGACGACCGACCCGTCCTCCGAGACGAGCCGGCTGGGGAGACCACGCTCCGCGAGCCAGGTCGCTGCCCCGTCGCCGAGCACGATCGCCGCGGTGCTCGCGACATTGGCGGCGAGGCACGTCTCGGCGGCGACGGAGACGGTCCGCCAGGGCGTCGCCGCCGGCCGGCCCGTGCGCGGGTCGAGCAGGTGATGCGCCTCGCCCCGGTCGGTTCTCCAACGGCGGGCGGTGGTCGACGAGGTCGCGAGGCCGCCCGACCGGATCGTGACGCGCGGGCCGGAGCCGAACGGCGCGGCGTGGTGGTCGGCGATCTCGATCGACCAGCCCGTCGGCGGGGGCGCCCCGGCGACGGCGACGTCGCCGCCGAGGGAGACGAGGACGCCGGTACCGGTCTCGGCCGCGATCCGTCCGGCCGCACGGTCGGCCCCGAACGCCTTCGCGGTCGCGCCGAGATCGAGCTCGCAGCCGGTCGGCACGCGCAGCAGCAGCCGTTCGGAATCGACCTCCACCTCCTGCCAGGCAGCGCTGCGTCGTCGTCGCGGCTCGAACGTCCAGCGGTCGCGCGTGCGCACGAGCGCGAAGGTGCGGTCGTAGCCCAGCGCGCGAAGGTCGGCTCCGAGCGTCGGGTCGACGATCCCACGGGTCGTCCGGGCTGCGTCGAGCGCCGCCTCGACGGCGGTCGCCAGCAACGCGCTCACCTCGACGGGCTCGCCCGCACGGGCGTTAGCGCGGACGAGCTCCGAGTCCGGCCTGAACCTGCTGCAGGCGAGGTCGAGCTCCGAGAGCTCCGACTCGAGGATGCGGCGTGCGTCCCCGAGCGCGTCGCTGCTCGTCGTCGCGACGAGGGCGGTCGTCCCCAACGCGGGAAACGAGTGCGCGGTGGTCATGAGCCGCCGGAAGAGACGACGGGGGGAAGGCTCGGCGGTGCGACCGCCGGCGGCTGCACCTGCGGTTGCGGCGGCGCTGCCTGCTGCTCGTTGCCGTTCGGCACGAGAGTGGGGGTCGGTGCCGTCACCGACCGCGGCGAATCGTGCCGGACGCCGCGCTTCGCATGGTGCGTCGACGCGGCGGCGAGCCCCGCGAAGACGCCGGTAAGCGCAGTCGCGCCCGCGATCGCCGCGACGGTGATGCGGCGCACTCGACGCTCCGCCAGATCGCGGAGCGCCACGGCACGGCGGACGTCGTGGTCGTGGGGGCTCATCGTCAGCCTTCGATGGTTCCCGGCTCCGATGAGACACCTGTGAGGGCAGGCTAGGAGTTCCCTTAGAAGGGCTGCTCGTCCAGCTCGAGCCAGACGTCCGCCCCGCCGCCGGGCCGATTGGCCGCCTTCGCCCGGCCGCCGTGGGCCGACGCGATCAGCGTGACGATCGCCAGGCCCAGGCCGGTCCCACCGGCGCTGCGTGCATCGTCTGCGCGGCTGAAACGGTCGAAGGCGCGGTCGACGAACGCGTCCGGGAACCCCGCACCTTCGTCCATCACGTGAAGCTCGACGCGGCCGTCGTCGATGCGGGCCGAGAGGGTGACCGCGCCCGCGCCGTGGTGGAGGGCGTTCTCGACGAGGTTGCCGAGCGCCTGCTCGACCCGCGCCGGATCGGCTTCGACGACCGTCCCGTTCGTCGGCTCCACGCGCAGCGTGCGCGCAAGGTCGTCGGCGCGGGCGGCGAATCGGCTGCACACGCGCTCGAGGAGCTCCCGGACCTGCGTCGGCTCGCGCCGGATCGGCAATCGGCCCTCGTCGGCGCGTGCGATCAACAGGAGATCCTCGGCGAGACGCACGAGCCTCTCCGTCTCCTCCGCCGCGGAGCGCAGCGCCGCTTCGAGCTCGTCACGGCCGCGAGGGCGACGGAGCGCGACCTCGAGCTCCGCGCGCAAGAGGGCGAGCGGCGTTCGCAGCTCGTGACTCGCATCGGCGACGAAGCGACGCTCGTGCTCGAACGCCGCTTCGAGCCGGTCGAGCATGTCGTTCAGCGTCACCGCCAGGGCGGCGAGCTCGTCTCGCGCGGGCGGCACGGGAAGGCGATGGCCGGGTGTCGCCGCCGAGATCACTGCGGCGCGCCGCCGCATCGCCTCGACGGGTCGGAGGGCCGCGGCCGCCAGCCCGTATCCGGCAAGGACCGCAAGCAGCAGCGCTGCGGGCGCGGCGAAGAGGAACTCGCGCGAGAGACGGTCGAGCGTCTCGTCGCGCTCGGCGAGCGAGTGCCCGACGACGAGCACAGCCGGGCCCGATGCGAGTCGAACCGGCTGGGTCGCGAGCCGCCATTGGTCGTGGAGGCCGGCGACCTCTTCGGTCAGGCGCATGCGTCCCGAGAGTCCGCGGCGCAACGCGCGCCGGTCGAGCAACGGGGGCAGGGTGAACGGGACCGACGAGGTCGTCGTCCCGTCCGCGTGCTCGATCTGCGCGATCGTCGGACCGTCGCTGCTGTCGCGGTCGATGAGGCCGCCGCGGCCGCTCACGTGGCCGGCCGACTCGGTCAGCTGGGCGGCGAGGCTCTGGTCGACCGAGCGCAGAAGCTCGTGACCGACCCGCTCGTAGATGAAGAACCCCATGGCCGCGAGCACGAGCGCCATCGCGAGCGCGAACGGCAGGATCAGCCGGAAGCGGATCGGGATGCGGCTCATCCGCCGTCCTCGCGCAGCCGATAGCCGATTCCACGGACGGTCTCGAGGGACGCGCGGCCGAACGGCCGGTCGACCTTCTCGCGCAGGTAGCGCACGTAGACGTCGACGACGTTCGACCGGCTCTCGAAGGCCATGTCCCACGCGCCTTCGAGCAGTTGCAGTCGCGACAGCGCCTGCCCCGCGTGCCGCATGAAGATCTCGAGAAGCGCGAACTCGCGCGTCGACAGATCGAGCTCGGTGTCGCCACGCCACGCCCGGCGAGAGGCGGGATCGAGACGCAGATCGCCGACCTCGATCACCGCGGGCCGCTCGACATGTCCGCGCCGTGCGATTGCCCGCAGGCGTGCGAGGAGCTCGTCGAAGGAGAACGGCTTCGTCAGATAGTCGTCCGCGCCGGCGTCGAGTCCGCCCACGCGATCCGCGACGGCGTCGCGCGCAGTGAGCATCATCACGGGTGCCCAGATCTCCTTCGCCCGCAGCCGCCGCACGATCTCGAAGCCGTCGAGGTCGGGCAGCATCACATCGAGGACGATGGCGTCGTAGGGCGCCACGTTCGCCATCCACAACGCCTCCTCGCCGCGTCCGGCGACGTCGGTCGGATGGCCCTCCTCCCGCAGGGCGCGGGCGAGCAGGGCCGCGAGCTTCGGCTCGTCCTCGACGACGAGAACACGCATGCGGCCATTGTCGCCTCCGCCGTGAGCGGTCGCTGCGGCGTCTCATTCGCGCCTCATCGGCCGGTAGCACCGTGCCCGCGTGGGTGGCACCGAAGGCAACGCGCGCCTCACCGCCGCGGTCGCAGCCGTGTTGCTCGTGCTTCTGGCGGCGGAGGGCGCGACCATCCCGATGATCCACCAGCTGCTCACGATGCACGTGCTGCTCGGGCTCGCGCTGATCCCGCCCGTCCTCCTCAAGCTCGCGACCACCGGCTGGCGGTTCATGCGGTACTACCGAGGCGATCCGGAGTACGTCGCGAAAGGCCCGCCGCATCCTTTCCTGCGGTTCCTCGTCGCGCCGATCGTCGTGGTCTCGACGGTCACGCTCTTCGGCACCGGGGTCGCGCTCGCGGTGATGCATCCCCAGCACGGGCTCGTGCTGGGCCTGCACAAGGCGAGCTTCGTGATCTGGTTCGGATCGATGAGCGCGCACGTCCTCGCGCACAGCGGCACGATGCTCCGCTGGGCACGCGGGCTCGGCCGCGTCCTGCCGGGGCGCACGCCCCGTGCGGCGCTCGTGGCGGTCACGCTCGCCGCCGGACTGGCGGTCGCACTCGTGTCGCTGCCCGCCGCGCATGCGTGGCGGCACTGGGCCGCGCTGCGACACTTCGAGCGCTAGCGTCCACAAACTAGGCTCGCGTCGTGAAGAAGGTGCGGTTCGCACCGAGCCCGACGGGCACGCTGCACGTCGGCAACGCGCTGAGCGCCGTCGCCAACCGGCGATTCGGCGACACGATGCTTCTGCGCATCGACGACACCGATCCGGCCCGGAACGTCCCGGGCGGGGAAGAGCGCATCGTCGAGGATCTGCGCTGGCTCGGCGTCGGCTGGGACGAGGGACCGGTGCGCCAGAGCGAGCGCCGCGACCGGCACCTCGCCGCTGCCCGCGAAGCCGGGTTGCCGCAGCGGTTCGAGGGGGTGATGCTCTGGCGGGACGAGGACGGCTCGCCGACCTTCCATCTCGCGAGCGTCGTCGACGACTGGGACTACGGGATCACGCACGTCCTCCGCGGCTCCGACCACCGGGCCAACGAGGAGCTCCACGCTGCGCTGCACCGCGCCCTCGGCCACGAGCCTCCGGAAGTCGTCCACCACGGGCTCATCGTCGGCGAGGACGGCAAGAAGCTCTCGAAGCGTGCGGAGGGCGCGACGGTCGCCTCGCTCCGCGAGGCGGGGTTCCCGGCCGAGGCCGTGCGCGAGTACCTCGACGAGCTCGGGTTGCCGCGGCACGACGTCCGCCTCGACCTTGCGCGGATCCGCTCGCTGTCGGTCGACGTCCTCGCGGCCCTCACGGACGAGGAGCTGGCGGCGCGGGTCGGCGTCCCCGAAGCCGCGGCGCCGCTCCTGCGAGGCGCCCACGATCTCGTCGAGGCCCGCGGGCTCGCGGCGGGCGTCCTCGAGCCCCCAAGGAACAGACTGTTGCTCGATGCTCCGACCCTCGAGCGGTTCGTCGAGCTACGGGCGCCGCTGCCGGAGACGATCGGCGCCGAAAAGTCGCGCGCGCTCGTCCGCGAGCTGAAGGCCGTCGGCGGCAACCTGCGGGCGCTGCGCGTCGCGTTGACCGGCGCGGAGCACGGCCCCGAGCTGTGGGCCGTCGTCGCCGCGCTGCCGCGCGACGAGGCTGTTCGCCGCGCACTACCCTAGCCTCGTGCGTCTTTACGACACGTCGTCGCGGTCGCTCGTCGAGCTGCCGGCGCAGCCCGGGCCCGTCCGGATGTACTTCTGCGGTCCCACGGTGTACGCGCGCGCCCACATCGGCAACGCGCGGCCGTTCGTGCTCGGCATGTGGCTGCGCTCGTGGCTGCGGCTCACGGGGTACGAGGCGATCCTCGTCCACAACATCACGGACATCAACGACAAGATCTACGACGCCGCCCCCGGTGCGAGCGCCGCACTCGCGGCGGACGCGACCCGCTGGTACCTCGAGGACACCGGCGACCTCGGTCTGGGGATGCCCGACCATCTCCCGAAGGCGACGGAGACGGTGCCGGAGATCGTGGCGTTCATCGGCGAGCTGATCGAGACGGGGCACGCGTACGAATCGGGCGGCGACGTCTACTTCCGCGTTGCGAGCTTCCCCGAGTACGGACGGCTCTCGGGCCAGCGCCCCGACCAGGTCGAGGCGCAGGAGGAGCCGAGCCCGCTCAAGGAGGACCCGCGCGACTTCGCCCTCTGGAAGGCGAACAAGCCGGCGACGGAGGACACGTGGTGGGACTCGCCGTGGGGCCGCGGGCGGCCGGGCTGGCACATCGAATGCTCCGTGATGGCCGAGCTGCTGCTGGGGCCCGCATTCGAGATCCACGGAGGAGGCCTCGACCTCGTCTTCCCGCACCACGAGAACGAGGTCGCGCAGTCGCGGTCGGTCGGGCGTCCGTTCGCACGCATCTGGATGCACAACGGGATGCTTCGCTCGACCGGCGACGACATGCACAAGTCGATCGGGAACATCGAGACGATCCGAGAAGCGCTGGAGCGATGGGGGCGCGAGCCGCTGCTCGTCTTCTTCCTCAGCGGCCACTGGCGAAAGCCGATCGACTACTCGGACGACACGGTGAGGCAGGCGGCTGCGCAATGGTCGTCGTTCCAGGACGCGTACCGCGTTCCCGAGGCGACCCCGGACGGCAACGAATGGAGCCGCTTCGCCGCGGCCCTCGATGACGACTTCAACACGCCGGAGGCGCTCGCGCTGCTGCACGAGTGGCGCTCGAGGGGGTACTGGGATCTGCTCGACCGCGGGCTCGCCGTCTTCGGGCTCGGGCTCGGCGAGCGCCCTCTGGCCGACGACGACATCGACCGGCTCCGGCAGGAGCGCGACGAGGCGCGCGACCGTAAGGACTGGCAGCGCGCCGACGAGCTGCGCGAGGCGATCCGCGGCCGAGGTTTCGACGTCGTCGACGAGCCCGCGGGATCGCGGCTCGTCCGGCTGTGACGGCGGACGACTTCGTCTACGGCCGCCGGGCGGTGCGTGAGGCGCTCCGCGGGCGTCGAGAGGTGATCGAGGTCTGGGCGACCGACCGTGCGCTGAAGTCCGAGTCGTGGCTCGCGCAGGAGAAGCCGAGGCGCAAGCTCGAGCGTGAGCTTTCCGAGCGCGCCGGAACCCGGGACCACCAGGGCGTCGTGGCGTTCGTCGAGCCGTACCGGTACGCGGACGCATACGAGCTGGCGGCGGTCGAGCGGCCGCTGCTGGCCGTCCTCGACCGCGTCACCGACCCGCGCAACCTGGGCGCCGTCTGCCGCAGCGCCGACGGGGCGGGCGCGAGCGGCGTGGTCCTTCCGGCGCACGGCTCGGCGATCGTCACCCCGGCCGTCGCGCGCGCGTCTGCGGGAGCTATCGAGCACCTCTCGATCGCGGTCGTGACGAACCTCGCGCGCTACCTCGAAGAGGTGAAGGGCCCGCAACTCTGGGTCTACGGTGCAGCGGGCGACGGCGCGGCGGCGTCGATGTGGGAGACCGATCTGTCCGGCGGTGTCGCGCTCGTCTTCGGCGCCGAGGGCAAGGGGCTGCGGCCGCTCGTACGCCGCACGTGCGATGCGCTCGTGTCGATTCCGCTCGTTGGGCGCGTCGAGTCGCTGAACGTGAGCGTCGCCGCGGCGATCCTCCTCTACGAGGCACGCCGGCAACGCGATGGCTGAGACGCTCTACCTGTTCGACGGCTACAACCTCTTGCACGCAGGTCCGTTCGTGGACACCCGCGAGCTGGTGGACGCGCTCGCGAGCTTCGTCGCGCTCCGCGGTGCACACGGCGTGGTCGTGTTCGACGGAGCGGGGGAGGACGCCGTACGCGGTCCGCTCGAGGTGCGGTACGCCGCGAATGCGGACACCGTGCTCGAGCGCCTCGCGGCCGAGCATCGGGCCGCCGAGGACGTCGTGCTCGTCACGAGCGACTCGACCGTGGCGGCCGCCGCCGGCGTCCAGGTGGCGAAGGTCTCCTCCCGGACGTTCTTCCGCGAGCTCGAGTCGCCGAAGCACGTCGAGTCCGGTCCCCGGGGGTTGTCCGGGAGGCTCGACGACGAGACGAGGGCCCGCCTCGAGCGGCTGCGCCGAGGAGAGTAAACGGGTCCACCGCAAGTAGGGCTTGTCTTCTTTGCGGGACCTTGCTAAGTTCATCTCAACCTCAGGGTGAGACTTTCTCGCGCAGGGCGAGGAAGGAGAGCCCGAAACGTCCGCAAATACGGGGGTCCCAATCGTGGCCGCTCGTCCTGCAACCGCACCGAAGAGCCCGCAGAAGGTTCAACGCGAGCTGGAGGATCTCCAGCTCGTGCTCAAGGCGCGGAACGGCAGCAGCGCCGCGATGGATCAGCTGATCCGCCGCTACACGTCCTTCGTCCGGCTGAAGGCGAGCTCCTATTTCCTCGCCGGCGGCGACTCGGAGGATCTCATCCAGGAGGGACTCGTCGGCCTCTACAAGGCGGTGCGGGATTTCCGGCCGGACAAGGAGACGTCGTTCCGGTCGTTCGCCGAGCTGTGCGTGACCCGCCAGATCATCACGGCGATCAAGACTGCCACGAGGTTCAAGCACGCGCCGCTGAACACGTACGTGTCGTTCAGCTACACGCCGGCGGGGCAGGAGGGCGACGGCGACGTCACCCTCGGCGATGCGCTGCCCGGGCCGAGCGTCAACGACCCGTCGGTCTGCGTGATCTCCACCGAGGAGCTGCAGGCGCTCGTCGGGTGCCTGTCGACGACGTTGTCGTCGCTCGAGGCGGACGCGCTGCGCCTCTACCTCGAAGGCTCGTCGTACGAGCAGATGGCGTTGGAGCTCGGCTGCGACACGAAGACGATCGACAACGCGCTGCAGCGCGTGAAGCGCAAGATCCTGAACCACCAGCTCGGCCGCCAGGTTTTGGCGTAGAGCGTCCTCAGAACGCCGCAGACGCCGTAAGGATGCGAGCTTCGCCCGTCCGTTTAGTAGACGTCGATCTTCGCGATTTCGTACGCAGCCGCCCGTCGGATCTTCCTCGCTTGACCGTTGCGTGCCGGGTCGACCCGTAACGCCGCCGAAGTCCTGGTCTGGACATCGCCGATGGGGATCAGGTACACGGCGCGTGTCGCGGGGCAATAGACCGCGAACTCGTCGATCTCCCCGATGTATGACCGGCGTTGGATCTTTGGGTTGCGGTGATGCCCGTAGGTGCTGCACGGACAGAAATGGACGGCTCCGGCGATCAGCCGCCCGGTCTTGCATTGGACACGGGATAGCCGACCGTCTCGGTCAGTGATCAAGTCGCATCGTGTGTTCTCGCCGAACGGCAGGTAGACGTCGAAGCCCTGCTCGCGAAGCGCGAGCATGATCATCATCGTCGACCGGTCGCCAATCGCCTTCGGATGCCGCACCATGGAATCTTGCCGATCAGCTCGGATGGTTCGTTGCCAAAACGGACAATGTCCAAGACGGATAGCGGCGGCCCCGCCTACCATGTGGGTGCGCCGGAGTAGCTCAGCTGGCAGAGCATTCCCCTTGTAAGGGAAGGGCCGAGGGTTCGAGTCCCTCCTCCGGCTTTAGCCGGCGAGCGCCGACTCGAGGTCGGCCCACAGCTCGTCGACGTCCTCGAGCCCGACCGACAGCCGTAGCAGCCCGACGGGGATGCGGTCGCCCTCCCAGCGATGGCGGCTCTCCATCGACGAGACGAAGCCCCCGAGGGAGGTCTGGTTGCGGATCAGGCGCGTCGCCGTCTCGACCGGGATCGGGTCTCCCTCGACGTCGAAGGAGATCACGCCGCCGAGTCCCGGATAGCGGACGTTCACGACGCGAGGGTGGGCGCCGAGCCGCCGGGCGAGCTCCGTGGCCGACTCGGTGTGCCGTTGCATCCGCAGCTCGAGCGTCTCCAGACCGTGGAGCAGGGACGCCGCCGAGTCCGGGGAGGCCGTCAGTCCGAGCCGCGTCCGGATCTCCCGGAGGCGGTCGGCGAGAGCAGGGTCACGGACGACCAACGCACCGATGAGTGCGTCGTGGTGGCCGGTGAGGAACTTCGTCGCCGAATGGAGGACGACGTCGGCGCCCTCGTCGAGCGCCCGCAGGTAGACCGGCGTCGAAAGCGTCGCATCGCAGACGACGCGCCCACGGTGGGCCCGAACCGCACCCCAGTCGGGCACGGTCAGGACGGGGTTCGCCGGCGACTCCACCCAGACGACGTCCGCGGGAGGCGGCGACCCCGTCTGGTCGAACTCGACGACGCGCAGACCCCACCGCTCGAGCTCCCGCAACGTCACGCCGGTGCCGAAGTACGCGCCTTCCGCCAGGGCAACCGTCTTCCCCGGCTCGGTGAGCGCAAAGACGGAGGCGAGCACCGCCGACGTTCCGGAACCGAAGAGCAGCGCCTCGCCTCCCTCGAGCGCTCCGAGTGCGCGCTCCGCCTCCGACCCCGTCGGATGGCCGTAGCGCTGGTAGACGAACTCGCGCGGCTGCCCGTGCTCGTCGTACGGCCAGACCGTCGAACGATCGATTTCCACCACTGTCAGACAGTAGTGGTCGGCCGGACAAGTGGAACTTGTCGGGGCAACCACTAGGCTCTCCTGCGTGGCACGCGCCGAGAAGGAGACGCACGACACGACCAAGGACAAGCTCGAGTGGCTGGAGGAGCTGCGCAGGGAGGCGCGCCACGCAGGCTCGGAGAAGGCGGTCGGGAGGCAGCGCGCGGCGGGCAAGCTCCTCGCTCGCGAGCGGGCGGAGAAGCTCTGCGACGCCGGCTCGTTCGTCGAGCTCGACCGGTACGTCCGCCACCGCGAGTCGAACTTCGGGATGCTCGAGCGGCGCCCCTACGGTGATGCCGTCGTCACCGGTTACGGGACGATCTTCGGCCGGAGGGTCTTCGTCTTCAGCCAGGACTTCACGGTCTTCGGCGGCTCGTTGAGCGAGGTCTTCGCCGAGAAGATCTGCAAGGTCATGGACCTCGCCGCGAAGTACGGCTGCCCGGTGATCGGCATCAACGACTCGGGCGGGGCGCGGATCCAGGAGGGCGTCGTGTCCCTCGCGGGCTACGCCGAGATCTTCTGGCGCAACGTGCAGAGCTCCGGGGTGATCCCGCAGATCTCGCTCGTGATGGGCCCGTGCGCCGGCGGCGCCGTCTACTCGCCCGCCATGACCGACTTCGTCCTGATGGTCGAGGGAAGCTCGTACATGTTCATCACCGGTCCCGACGTGGTGAAGACCGTGACCGGCGAAGAGGTGACGTTCGAGGAGCTCGGCGGAGCGCTCTCGCATGCGTCCAAGTCCGGCGTCGCGCACCTGATCGCCCCCGACGAGGAGGCCGCGCTCGAGGACGCGCGTTATCTGCTGAGCTTCCTGCCGCAGTCGAACAAGCACCCGACGCCGTACGACGCGCCGACGGATCCGGTCGACCGCGAGGCGCCGGAGCTCGACGAGCTCGTGCCGGACGAGCCGACGCATCCGTACGACATCAAGAAGGCGATCACCGCGATCGTCGACGACGGCGAGTTCCTCGAGATCCAGCCGCTCTTCGCCGAGAACATCGTGTGCGGCTTCGCGCGGCTCGGCGGCTGGTCGGTGGGGGTCGTCGGAAACCAGCCGAAGGCGCTCGCGGGCGTGCTCGACATCTCGTCGTCCGAGAAGGCGGCGCGCTTCGTCCGGACGTGCGACGCCTTCAACATCCCGCTCGTGACGTTCGTCGACGTCCCGGGGTTCCTGCCGGGGACGGCGCAGGAGTGGGGCGGGATCATCCGTCACGGCGCGAAGCTCCTGTACGCGTACTGCGAGGCGACCGTGCCGAAGCTGACGGTGATCACACGCAAGGCGTACGGCGGGGCCTACGACGTCATGAGCTCGAAGCATGTCCGCGCCGACTTCAACTTCGCCTGGCCGACGGCCGAAGTCGCGGTGATGGGGCCCGAGGGTGCCGTCAACATCATCTTCCGGCACGAGCTGGAAGCAGCCGACGACCCGGAAGCGCGGCGAGAGGAGCTGATCGCCGACTACCGCGAGCGGTTTGCGAATCCGTACACGGCTGCCGAGCGCGGATACGTCGACGAGGTGATCGAGCCTCGGCGCACGCGTCCGGTGCTGATCGATGCGCTGAAGACGGCGATCACGAAACGCGAGCCGCGCCCGCCGCGCAAGCACGGCAACATTCCGCTCTGAACGCGTGGACGTCGAGCTCGATCCCGAACAGCCGGAGGCCGTCGGGGCGGCGGTGGAGGAGCTGCTGCAGGCAGGCTCCGAGCCCGATCCCTGGTGGCAGGCGGGGATCGACGAAGCGCTCGAGCCGTAACGGCTGGGTGCTCTGCAACGTTGCACCTGTGCCATGTGCATCAGGTGCGGGGAACACGACGCGCTTCCCGACCGGCCGTACTGCATCCACTGCACCTTCGCGGTGCGGGCGGAGGTCGAGGACGGCCTGCGGCAGCTCTCGGAGTATCTCGGCGCGTGGGCGGCGTTTGCTTCGTGGTGCCGCGCCCGCGGCGACACCGCCGTCGCCGGCTAGGAGGACGCCCCGGCTAGGAGGACGCCCTGAGAACTCGCGGCGCCGATCGGGCGTAGTCGAGCCCGGAGATCCACGTCAGCGCGAGCGCGACGCCGATCGCCCACAACGCGACGTCGTGTGACCACACGCCCGCGGCGGCGAGCCCGCCGACGGCGGCCGCGACCGCCTGCGACCACGTCTTCAGCTTCGCGAGATCGCGGGCAGGAATCACGACGCCGCGCTCCAGCGCCGCCAGCCGCAGCCCGGAGACGAGCAGCTCGCGCGCCACGATCGCCGCGACCATCCAGGCACGGAAGACGTGCTGGTCGAGCAGTACCACGAGTGTTGCCAGCACGAGCAGCTTGTCCGCCACGGGGTCGAGCAGCGAGCCGAACGAGGAGGTGCGGCCGCTCGCCCGCGCGATCCGCCCGTCGAACCAGTCCGTCGCCATCGCCACGCAGAACACGGCGGTCGCCCAGTAGTCGTGGCCTTTGAACGAGATCGCGAACAGGGCGACGACGATCGGGACCGCGACCGCCCGAGCGACGGTGAGCTGGTCGGCGAGGGTCATCGACAAGGAGAATACGACCTGTGTTCGGGAAGGTCCTTGTCGCGAACCGGGGCGAGATCGCGATCCGCGTCTTCAGGACGCTCCGAGACATGCGGATCCGGTCGGTGGCCGTCTACTCCGACGTCGACCGGGGCGCGCTGCATCCGACGTTCGCCGACGAGTCCTTCGCGCTCGGCGGGGCGACGGCCGCCGAGAGCTATCTCGCCGTCGAGAAGCTGCTCGACGCCGCCCATCGCTCCGGCGCCGAGGCGGTCCATCCGGGCTACGGCTTCCTGGCCGAGAACGCAGCGTTCGCGCGGGCCGTCGAGGACGCGGGCCTCGTCTGGATCGGGCCGCCGGGGGCCGCGATCGAGCTGATGGGCTCGAAGACGCGCGCCCGTCAGGCGATGCGCGACGCGGGCGTTCCGATCATTCCGGGCACGACCGAGCCGCTCGCGAGCGCGGACGAGGTCGTGGCGATCGGCGAGGAGATCGGCTACCCGCTGCTGATCAAGGCGGCTGCGGGCGGCGGCGGCAAGGGGATGAAGGTCGTGGGCTCGGCCGCCGAGGCGGCGCAGGCGTTCGAGTCGGCGCAGCGCGAAGGTCTGTCGTACTTCGCCGATTCGTCGGTGTACGTCGAGCGTTACCTCGAGGACCCGCGGCACGTCGAGGTGCAGGTGCTGGCCGACTCGCACGGGAACGTCATCCACCTGGGCGAGCGGGATTGCACGCTGCAGCGGCGGCACCAGAAGCTGATCGAGGAGACCCCGTCGCCGGCGGTGGGCACCGAGTTGCGCTCGACGATCGGGAAGATCGCCGTCGACGCTGCGCGGGCCTGCGGTTATCGGTCGGCCGGCACGATCGAAGGTCTGCTTGCGCCCGACGGGCAGTACTTCTTCATGGAGATGAACACCCGCATCCAGGTCGAGCACACGATCACCGAGATCGCCGGCGGGGTCGACATCGTGCGGGCGCAGCTACAGATCGCGGCCGGCGAGCGGCTCGAGTTCTCGCAGGACGAGATCCGGCTGCAGGGCCACGCGATCGAGTGCCGCATCAACGCTGAGGATCCGTCGAACGGCTTCCTGCCGTCGCCGGGGCGGATCACGGTGTACCGGGAGCCGTCGGGTCCGGGCGTGCGCGTCGACTCGGGCGTGACCGCAGGCTCGGAGATCTCGCCGCTCTACGACCCGATGATCGCGAAGCTGATCGTCCGCGGCGCCGACCGCGAGCACGCGATCGGGCGCATGCTTCGTGCGCTCTCCGAGTTCCAGATCGAAGGCGTCAAGACGCTGGTGGGCTTCCATCGTGCGCTGGTCGACCATCCCTGCTTCCGCGCGGGGACGACGTGCGCGGGCATCGTCGAGTCGCCGGAGCTCGCCGCGCTCGCGGAAGAGCTGTCGGACCTGCCGACAACGCCTGCTCCGTCCGCCACCGCCGCCGCGCTCGAGCGGCAGACGACCGCGGAGGTCGACGGGCGCCGGGTGACGGTGAAGGTGCTCGTTCCAGAGCCGCCGTACCGCGAGCTGGCGAGGCGCAGGCGCGATCGCTCCAGCGCGGGGCGGGGTGGAGCCGGCTCGGACGAGGTCGTGAGCCCCATGCAGGGGACGGTGCTGGACGTGAAGGTTGCGAACGGCGACGAGGTCGATGCCGGCGCGGTGATCTGCATCGTCGAGGCGATGAAGATGGAGAACGAGGTCACGGCCCACGCGTCGGGCGTCGTCTCGGAGCTGGCGGTCGCGGCCGGCCAGGCCGTCACGATCGGCCAGGCCATCTGCGTCATCTCGTAACGGCGGGTCGAGCACGGTTCCCGGTCCTCGGACCGCGGCGAGTCGTGTCGCGCCCCCGCGGATGGCGACCTGTCCCCTTCCGCGTCACCGCCGCGGCCGGCTGCGTGGGGCGTCCGGATCGTACGACGCCGCGGCCCGGCCAGGCTCGCATTGCGCGAACTTGTCACACTCCCGTGCCGGTCCGGTAGGGACGGCTGCCGCCGGACATGCCGCCTCGAGCCACGCCGGTTCGGGGCGTGGCTGTGTTACGTGATCGTGACGGTCGGACGCCTAGAGGCTGCGCTGGTAGGCGCCGAAGGTCCACGTCGCCCACGCGGCGGTGAGCGCCGACAGGCCGAGCAACAGGAGCAGGTGCCAGCCGACCGTCCCCCACGACGTCCCCGGAAGGACGACCTCACGCGCTGCGCGGACGCCCCAGTCCACCGGATTGAACTTCGCCGCCGTCTGCATCCAGTGGGGCATCTGCGTGCGGGCGATCATCGTCGACGAGAGAAAGAGCAGCGGCAGGCCGATGAAGTTCGCAACGGCGATCATCGTCGCCTCGCGGCGCGTGAGCAGTGCGATCGCCTGCGAGATACCGGCGAACGCGCTGTTGACGAGGATCGCGGCGACGATGATCACCAGCCAGCCCGCGACACCGGTGTGAATGTGGACGCCGAGCGCGAGCGAGACGAGCAGGATGATCACCGCCTGGATCGCAGCCGTGATCGCCGAGCGGACGATCTGCGAGAGCACGATCGAGAACCGCGACGCGGGTGTCGCGAGGAATCGCTCCACGACCTTGCGGTCGAGGTCGGTGATCATCGACATTCCGCTCCACGTGGCCCCGAAGAACGCGTTCATGACGACGATCGCGGGAGCGAGGAACGTGATGTAGGAGCCGGTTCCGAAACCGCCGAGCCGGGTCACGTTCTTGAAGAGCTGGCCGTAGAGAAGCAGCCAGACCATCGGCTGGACGAGCAGCAGCACGATCCAGATCGGCTCGCGCATCAGGTTGCGCGCCTGGCGCACCGTCATGTACCAGGTGTGGCTGAGCACGCTCACCTCCCCGGCCGCCTTCGGCAGCCGCCCGGCGGAGCCGGGCTCCGCCGAAGGCTGACCACGCTGGCCGCGCGATCCTGCGCACGTGGCGCTCGGCCGTACCGGTCGTACTGCCCTCCGCGCCACGTGCTTGGCTCGCTTTCCAGCGTCGTCCCAGGAACGTGAGACCTCACTCTCCGCGGTCCTCCGACGTGAAGTCGCGCCCGGTGAAGTGCAGGTACACGTCGTCGAGCGACGGCCGCGAGACCGACACCGACGCGACGCCGATCCCCGCATGCTCGAGCGCCGAGATGATCCCCGGCACTGCGCGGCCGCCGTGGTCTACGCGCGAGACGATCGTGCGGCTGCCTAGCACCTGCTCCGGTCGCGCTCCGACGGAGACGAGCACGCGCTGCGCGTCGTCGACGGCGCCGTTGTCGAGCTCCACGTGGACGGCGTCTCCCTGTAGCCGTGCCTTCAGCTCCGTCGGCGTTCCCTCGACCACGATCTTGCCCTGCGAGACGATCGCCAGCCGATCGGCGAGGTTGTCCGCCTCCTCGAGATAGTGCGTCGTCAACAGGATCGTCAATGACTCGGCCTCGGCGAGTCGTGAGACCTCCTCCCACATCGCAACGCGCGCTTCGGGATCGAGTCCCGTCGTCGGCTCGTCGAGGAAGAGCACGCGTGGTCGATGGACGAGGCCGAGCGCGATGTCGAGCCGGCGCCGCATGCCGCCCGAGTACGTGCGTACGACGCGGTCGGCGGCGTCCGCGATGCCGACCAGCTCGAGCAGCTCGTCCGCGCGCCGCCGCAGCGCGTCGCCGCCCATTCCCTGCACACGGCCCTGGAGCAGCAGGTTCTCGCGGCCGGTGGCGAACCGGTCGACACCCGAGTCCTGAGGCACGTATCCGATCGCGCGCCGCACCGCGGCCGGCTCGCGCAGTACGTCATGTCCGGCGACGGAGGCGATGCCGGAGTCAGGCTTCGTCAGCGTGACGAGCACGCGAACGGTCGTCGACTTTCCTGCGCCGTTCGGCCCCAGCAGCCCGAAGACCTCGCCCTCGCGCACGCCGAACGAGACGCCGTCGAGCGCCCGCACGTCGCCGTAGTGCTTCCGGAGGTCGTCGACGACGATCGCGTCCATGTCTCGAGGCTACCTGCCGTCCGGGAAGACGCCGCTCGCTATCGTGCGCCGCCGTGGACCTGTACGAGTATCAGGGCAAGGAGCTCTTCAGGCGCTTCGGGATCCCCGTCTCGGACGGGCGTCTGGCGGTCAGCGCCGACGAGGCGCGCGCCGCCGCGGAGGAGCTCGGCGGCCCCGTCGTCGTCAAGGCGCAGGTGCTCACCGGCGGCCGGGGTAAGGCCGGCGGCGTCAAGCTCGCGGACGATCCCGCCGACGCCGAGGCGAAGGCGCGCGACATCATCGGGCTCGACATCCGCGGCCACGTCGTCGAGAAGCTCTGGATCGAGCGCGCCTCGGATATCGCAAAGGAGTACTACCTCTCCGTCACGTTCGACCGCGGGGCGAAGAAGCCGCTGCTCATGTTCACCACCCAGGGCGGGGTGGAGATCGAGGAGGTCGCGTCCACCAATCCGGAGGCGCTGGTCCGCCTGCACGTCGATCCTCTGGAGGGTTTTCAACCGTGGATTGCGCGGCGCCTCGTGTACGGCGCGGGCGTCGACGACCCGGGCGAGCAGAAACAGATCGCGGCGATCGTCGAGAAGCTCTATCGCTGCTTCATCGAGTGCGACGCCATGCTCTGCGAGATCAACCCGCTGATCGTGACGCCGGACGGCGAGGTCAAGGCGCTCGACTCGAAGTTCACCGTCGACGACAGCTCGCTGTACCGGCATCCCGACATCGCCGAATATCGCGACACGAAGGCGGCCGACCCGCTCGAGGCGTTCGCGCGCGAGAAGGGTGTGACGTACGTCAAGCTCGACGGTTCCGTCGGCATCCTCGGGAACGGCGCGGGTCTCGCGATGTCGACCGTCGACGTGGTCGTCGTCGCCGGCGGACGGCCGGCCAACTTCTGCGACCTCGGCGGCGGCGGCAACGCGGAAGGCGTCGTCGACGCGCTCGAGGTGATCATGCGCGACGCCCAGATTCGCTCGATCTTCTTCAACATCTTCGGCGGCATCACGCGCACCGACGAGGTGGCCCGCGGCATCCTCGAGGCGCTGAAGCGCATCGAGATCACGGTGCCGATCGTCGTCCGGCTCGACGGCACGAACGCGGAAGAGGGCCGGCGGCTGCTCGTGGAGGCGGCGCAGTCCAACCTGTACGTCGAGCCGACGATGCTCGACGCGGCGCGAAAGGCGGTCGAGCTCGCGGCATGAGTGTCTGGGATGACAGAGCCGAGGCGTACCGCACCAGCGCGATCCACGCGGCGGGAGACGACCTCGATCTCGTCGTCGAGTGGTGCGAGCCCGCCGAGGGCGTGACGGTGCTCGACGTCGCAACCGGCGGCGGCCACGTTGCGCGCCGCCTGCGCGAGCGCGGCGCGACGGTTGTCACCGTCGACCCGGCGCCGGGCATGCGGGCCGACACGACGGCGCCCGCCGAGGATCTCCCGTTCGCGGACGCGAGCTTCGACGCCGTCGCATGCCGTCTCGCCGGCCATCACTTCGAAGACGTGGTCGCCGCCGTCGAGGAGATGGCGCGCGTCGCGAAGAGCCGCGTGGTGATCTGCGACAACACGTTCGTCAGCGAGGTGTCGGAAGAGGCCGATCGCGTCCGCGATCCGAGCCACGTGCGCAACTACGGCGCCGCCGAATGGCGCATGTTCCTCGAGGGCGCCGGCCTGCGCGTGGCGGAGGAGCGCTTCATGGAGCGACCGCTGGAGATCGAGCCGTGGCTCGAGCGGGCCGGCACGCCCGACGACGATCGCGTGCGCGTCCGTGAGCTCCTCGGAGACAGGATCGTCGACGGCTGGATGAAGCTCCCGACCCTCGTCCTCAAAGGAGTGAAGGCGTAAGTGGCGATCGTCGTCGACAACGACACGCGCCTCGTGGTCGCCGGGCTGACGGGATCGGAAGGCCGCTTCCACGGCCTTCGCAACCGCTCGTACGGGACGAACGTCGTCGCCGGCGTCACCCCGGGCAAGGGCGGACAGGACGTCGAGGGCATCCCGGTCTTCGACACCGTCGCCGAGGCGGTCGCGGAGACGAACGCCAACACCACGCTCGTGTTCGTGCCGGCACGGTTCGCGCCCGACGCCGTGTACGAAGCCGTCGATGCCGGGATCGAGACGGTGATCTGCATCACCGAGCATGTACCGGCGCACGAGATGCTGCGCATCTACACCTACATCCGCCCGAAGGGCGTGACGATGATCGGGCCGAACTGCCCGGGCGTTCTCTCACCGGGAAAGGCGAACGTCGGGATCATCCCGGCCGAGGTATTTCGACCGGGCTCGATCGGCCTGGTCTCGCGCTCGGGCACGCTGACGTACCAGATCGGCCACGAGCTCGCGCAACGCGGCGTCGGCAACTCGACGATCGTCGGCATCGGCGGCGATCCGATCGTCGGCTCCGGCTTCATCGACATCCTCCAGAAGTTCGAGGCGGATCCGGAGACGGAGAAGGTCGTGCTCGTGGGCGAGATCGGCGGTGACGAGGAGGAGAAGGCGGCGCGCTTCGTCGCCGAGCACATGACCAAGCCGGTGTTCTCCTACATCGCCGGCTTCTCGGCGCCGCCCGGCAAGACGATGGGCCACGCCGGCGCGATCATCTCGGGCTCGTCGGGCACCGCGCAGGCGAAGAAGGACGCTCTCGAGGCGGTGGGTATCACGGTCGGCACGACGCCGACGGAGGTCGCCGAGCTCGTCGCTGCCGCCTCGTAGGCGCGCCCTCCTTGCTGCATCATTCCGGCGTGGCAAGGGGGGAGGTCGAGACCGCTCGGCTGCTGCTGCAGGCGGCGCGGTATCTCGGCGAGACGCTCGAGCCGCAGCGCGTCTACGAGCGCTTCCGGGAGATCATGGCCGAGGCGATCCCGCACGACGGCGTCGTCGTCTCGTCCTTCGAGGTAGAGACCGGCACGATCCGCTGCGACTTCGCGTGGGTCGACGGCGAGCTGCTCGACGTCTCGATCTTCCCGCCGCTGACGCTCCAGGCGCAGGGCGGGATGCAGAGCGAGGTCATCCGCACGGGCGAGCCGCTGCTGACGAACGACGTCGCCGGCCGCGTGCAGGACTCGGGCACGTACTACGACGTAGACAGCGAGGGGACGATGCGGCGGGTCCCGGACGAGGGGCCGCCGAAGGCGCAGGCGGCGATGATGCTGCCGATCAAGCACGAAGGGCACGTCGTCGGCGTCGTTCAGCTGATGAGCGACCACACGACGTACGACGAGAGCCAGCTCGAGCTCGCCGAGGGCATCGTCGCGCAGCTCGGCGCGTCGGTCCGAAACGCGCGGCTGCATGAGGAGCGGCTGCGCCTGGAGGCGACGGCTGCGGCAGAGCATGCCACCGCGGTCGAGCGTGAGCGTGCGGCGCAGGTGCTCGAAGCAGTCGGCGACGGGATCTTCGCGCTCGATGCCGCGGGTCTGGTGCGGTTCTGGAATCACGCCGCGGAGAGCATCACCGGCCGGTCGGCGGAGTCGGTTCGCGACGCCGAGCTCGCCTCCCTCGGCGCCGGCTGGTCCACCGTGGCCGAGTCGGTCCCGGTGGCGGGGCACGAGGAACGGCCCCGGCCGGTGACACTGCCGGTCGAGGGCCGCCGCGAGGAGCTCTGGCTCTCGTTCGTCGCGGTTCGCGCGCGTGAGGAGGTAGTCGTGTACGCGTTTCGCGACATGACGGCCGAACGGCAGCTCGAGGCGAGCAAGGACGATTTCGTGGCTACCGTCTCTCACGAGCTGCGCACGCCGATGACTGCCGTTCTCGGCGCCGCAAAGACGTTGCTGCGCAACGATGTCGCGCTGCCGGACGGCACGACGCGGCAGCTGCTCGAGATGATCGTGTCGCAGTCGACGCGGCTCGCGCAGGTGACGGAGAGCGTGTTGCTCGCGGGCAGTCTCGACCGTGACGAGGTCTCCTTCGCGGCCGAGCAGGTCGACATCACCGAGCTCGTTCACGAGACGATCGACGCACTGGCCGGCACGATGCCCGGCTCGGTGTCGGTCAGCGAGGACGCGAGGGCCGACGGCACAGTGATCGGCGATCGCAACCGCCTGCAGCAGGTGCTGATGAACCTGCTCGACAATGCCGTGAAGTACTCGCCCGACGGCGGTGCGATCGTCGTCAGGACGACGCGCGACGGCGATCGGATGCGCCTCGAGATCGAGGACCACGGCATCGGCATTGCGCCCGGCGACCGCGCGCGGATCTTCGAGAAGTTCGACCGTGGCGATCCGAGTCACCGGCCTCCGGCCGGCGGGACGGGGCTGGGCCTATACATCTGCCGCGAGCTCGTCGAGCGGATGGGCGGACGGATCTCGGTCACGTCCGCGGTCGGCGCCGGCTCGACCTTCTCGATCGAGCTGCCCGCAATGCCTTAGGTCGCCGGGAGGCTCAGCCGGAACCGGGCGCCGGGCGCGCCGTTCTCGACGGTCGCCGTGCCGCCGTGGATCGTCGCCGCCTCGCGGACGATGGCGAGCCCGAGGCCCGCGCCCGGCTTCGCGCGCGCGGCGGCGGCGCGGTAGAAGCGGTCGAAGACGTGGGGCAGGTCCTGTTCTGCGACGCCGGGGCCGCCGTCGGCGACGACCACCTCACCTGCACGGACGGTCACCTCGATAGGACCGCCCGGCGGGCTCCACTTGACGGCGTTGTCGATCAGGTTCGACACCGCGCGCTCGAGCAGCATCGGATCGCCGTCGACCTGCGTCGGCGTGAGCGCGGTCGCAAACGTCATCTGCGGTGCGCGAGCCTTTGCCCGTTCGACGACGCTCGCGACGAGATCGTCGAGCTGCACGGGCTCGAAGCGCAGTTTCCGTTCTTCGCCCCGCGACAGCTCGACGAGGTCGGACACGAGCGTGGTCAATGCGTCGAGCTCGACCGATGCTTCGTGCAGCGCGCGCTGAGCCTCCTCGTCGGACAGCTTCCCCTCACGAAGCAGCTCGACGTTGGTGCGCGCGGCGGTGAGCGGCGTGCGCAGCTCGTGCGACGCGTCGGCCACGAGTCGCCTCTGGGCGCCGACGGAGGTCTCGAGCGCCGCAAGCATCTCGTTGAAGCGCGTGGCGAGCCGGCCGAGCTCGTCCTCGCCGCCGCCCTGGACGCGCTCGGAGAGATCTCCCGTCGCAGCGACGCTCTCGGCGGCGGCCGTCAGGCGGCGCACCGGACGCAGCACCGCGGTCGCGACGAAGGCGGCGAGCGCAGCCGCGAGCGCGATCCCGATTCCGCCGACCAGGAAGATCCAGAAGCGAATGCGCGCCAGCGCGTGCTGTGTGGGTGCGAGAGGGGCGACTGTCGCGATTGCGGTGCCCGTGCCGGGAGCAAGCGGAGCCACAAGCTCACGGACGGGAATGGGCCCGACGGAGGTGTTGACGTAGTACGGGGGGCTCTCTCCTTTTGCGACGGCGATCGCGCGTGACGTCACCGGCAGCGCGATGTGTCCCGAGAGTGACCCATCGGAGCCGATGATGTCGGTCACGCCGCTCCGCCACGGCGCCGTGCTCTCCGCCTGGATGGCCAGCGTCTGATCGAGCTGCTGATAGAGCTCGTGCTTCGCTATCAGCCAGACCGCCACGGACGTCCCCGCGACCGTGACGGCGATCGCGAGGGCCGCGTACAGCGTGATCTGCTGGCGGAAGGTCACGGCTCCTCGCGGAACGCGTAGCCGACGCCTCGCACGGTGTGCAGGAGGCGCGGCTCGCCTGCCTCTTCGAGCTTGCGGCGCAGGTAGCCGATGTAGACCCAAAGCGCGTTCGACGTCGCGCCGAAGTCGTACCCCCAGACGCGCTGGTAGATCTGCGAGCGGCTCAGCACCTGACGCGGGTTGCGCAGGAAGAGCTCGAGCAGGTTGAACTCGGTGCGTGTCAGCTGCAGCCGGCGCTCGCCGCGAAACGCTTCACGTGTCGCGGGGTCGAGCGTGACGTCGGCGAAACCGAGGACGTCGTCGCCGGCGCCGGACCGCCGGAGCAGGGCACGCACGCGGGCGCGCAGCTCCTCCACCGCGAACGGCTTGACGAGGTAGTCGTCCGCGCC